>Ga0208030_1000286_pt1 | contig 37175 bp, 57 predicted proteins | sample MalvirDeepMed_M9_FD_184246 | JGI IMG/M metagenome (GOLD analysis project Ga0208030, IMG submission 184246) | Marine viral communities from the Global Malaspina Expedition - Malaspina viral metaG DeepMed_M9 (SPAdes) (version 2) | ecosystem: Environmental > Aquatic > Marine > Oceanic | place...
TCGCGTTGTTGGGCGCTATCTTTTTAAATACGGGAGTTTAAAAAGTAACTTGTGGGCAAGCATTAACCGAACCGGTTCGGGGAGGTCATTTCTCGACATGTCGAGGGAATTCCCTCTGGCTTTCTTGGATCGAGGTTGACTAGCAGAATTTGCTAGTCGGCGTGTCCGCTTTTTGTCCGCACCTTGCCGGACTACATAACAGTACAGTACATAAAAGAATATCCTTATTCATAATCCAGAAGTAATAAGTAATAGGTAATTACCTATGTCTTAAAATTTGAATAAAAACATACAATACTGCCGACACGATATTAGCAATGGTTGCATGTGTGGTTTATGGATCTGGTGAAATCGTTATCGTTTTAGAACGCTGGGCGGCGTGGGCTGTCAAACGGAAGAAATTTCCCCGGTGGGAGCATGGGGACATTGTTAGTGAGGGCTGGATCATCCTCAACTCCTTCATGGAGGATTATGATCCGGAACGCGGTGGGCTTTACACATGGTCTGATCGCGTGTTGTCGAACCGGCTTCCCAAGATATACAAAGAGCAAACAACGATGCGGGTGTGGAAAGCTGGCGAGGGCGAGGATGCAGTTGGCAGATCTCGCAGGGCATCTTCGGAATATGTGATTCCGATACCAATTGAGATATTTTTTGATGAAAATATTGAAGATCGCCACACTCGTAGTGAATAAAGATGGGGGTTCATCCTCAATGCAAAAGCGAGAAAACAAGATATGCCAGATGAGAACGGTTGGAGCGAGTATCAGAAACTTGTCATTCACAGATTGGACAATCTGGATATTCGCGTTAATAGGATTGAAAACAAATTACATAAAATGGAAAACTCCATTACTGGCTTACGGTGGCACGCAAGGGCAACGGCATCGGTGTTTGGTGCAGTTGCCGGCTTTGTTCCTTTGCTTCTCTCTTGGATGTTTAGGAATAGTTAGTTGTGAGTCCCCAACGAAATCGATCTCGAATGCAGCGACTACGGTTATCCACGAAGCAACCGCAAGTAAGATCGCAGCCAACGAGATTATTGGGAGAGCCAGCGAACCAGAAGTCGTAGAACTGGCAACTGAAATAGATGGACATCAGGACAACATTATTGGTGCGGCAGACACAGTACATGAAAACATTAGTGGCGTGGAAGACACAGTTCCGTGGTGGGCAACTGTGATGAACAATATCTCAACTGCCGCGATTGCGATCTGCATCCTTATCTTTCTCTGGTACTCAGGGTTGGGCGTAATTGTGAAAAAGATGGTTTGGTCTTTGGGATGGTTCATTCCTGCCGGTAGCCGCCGGGCTGCGGAGATGGATTCCAAGATATTGGACGATGATCGACCAGTGACTCACCGTGAAGCCGTTGCTGCTAGACGAGCCGGCGATCCAGCGTACAACGCCGCGTATCGTAAGTTGAAGAAATGAGTTGATTAACTAATGGGAACAATCTCAGTCATAGAGACAACAGTTGATACACAGACTTCTACTGCTTCTGATGAAGGAGACTTTGTTGATGTCGTAGAAACAGAGACTCTTGTTGTGGATAAGGAATATTATGTGATCTGCTCCGCAAGCGTGGAAGCATCAAACTCGACAGAGTTGTTTGAGTGGCGGCTGTATGATTATACGAACGGCGAAGTTCTCGAAGATTCGACAACGATACGAGAGCAAGCACAGTCGGGCGTACCTCAATCATATTACTATGTGGGACACTTTACAGTAGGTGCAGCCCGAACACTGGCATTTCAACAAAAGGGATATGCGGAAGGATCAGACGAAGGATACTTGCCAGCCCGAACTAATTTCTTATCGATGCTGTTGCTTGATATGTCTGACTTGAGCGCCAAAGATTATTTTTTTGCGAACCTCGTATCCGGAGACGTAGATAGTGGAACTTTTCGAGATAGGGTCACGCATACTGTGACAGGTGTTGATGAAGGTGACACATGGCTCGTCTTTGGGTGGATTGCTAGTTGGGTAAACAAGGTGAGCGCATCGATTGAATCTAAGATCGTCTGCGATGCTGATAGCAATGATGGACCACTCACACGTTTTGAGGGCGAACACTTGGACGAAGAGCTTCAATGGTGGACATGTCGATCATATACAATGACAGACCTAGCAAGTTCATCGGTTGAATGGAAGATGCAAGCAAGATCTACGGATTCGCCACACTCGTATACGAGAAATTCTACTTTGTTCGGAATCAGATTAAACGCCCTTGCGGATACCTATCAAACACATGTAAGAATCCCAGCAAGTCCAACAGACACGGACTTCTTTGAACTTGCTTCTAATTCTTTCACGCCGAGTGTTACAGGTAAAGTCATAGTCGCAGCGTGTTCACTTTATGATGGTGGCGGGACAAACCGCAAGGGTGGCCAAAGAATACAAAAAGACGGAACAACGATTCCTAACACGCAGCCAGATAGTGAGAAATTCGTGAACACAAACGATGCGACTGACCAGTTGCCATTGTCGTACATCACGGTCTTTGATGGAATAGCAGATTCGGCAGCACAAATTGATTACGATGTGATCAGTAGTATTGGAACTTCGGCTGTTGCGTTTGATGATTACACGCTGGCGATATTCGGAACTACCACAGCCGCCCCTCCTGATCCTATCATGTTTGGAGCTGTTGAGAATCAGGTGTTTGTGGCGGGACAACAAGCAGGTGAAACATTTTCAGCAGGACAACAAGCAGGTGAAACATTTTCAGCAGGACAACAAGCAGGTGAAACATTTTCAGCAGGTAAGCAGGAAAGTGAAACATATTCAGCAGGACAACAAGCAGGTGAAATAACAGGTTGAAACTATGGCAACTACGACAATTACAACAAAGACAATATTTGAAGATACCGATGCTACATTCATGTCTAGGATTATTGGAGATGATGGCGATTACATTAAGCAAGATGATTTTAATGGAAGCGGCACAATCACATATACGGTATTCAAGGATGGAACAACGGATTCGATTGTGAATGACTCGCTAGATGAAACAGCAGTGATTTTTAACACGCTGCAAACATCAGATGACAGATGGACTGTGGATACAACCGGATATAACTTCAAGACAAGTCTTGCCGCTGCGGTATTTAGCGGTGGTGATGGGACTTATCGTCTTGAGGTCAAATTCGTTACAGATGACAGTGATCAGTTTTTCGTTGTTTTCAAAGTAGTTACTGTGGAGATTAGGACATCGTAATGCTTTTTTGGAACAGGTTAATAGTTATCTTTGGTCGTGAGTTATTTAGTGCGTATTGTTTTTTGAAATTAGGAGAATTGATATGATTGGTTTTGCAATGGCAGATTTTTTGGGTACGGTATGGTGGTCAGTCTTGTGTGTGGTTGCTGGGTTTGGCGTGGGCGTATGGTCTGCACGAACATGGTTAGACAGGTTCTTTAGAGGATAAGTGGTGGCAAGTTCTGCAATCCAGATTGATTACAGAGTGGCATCGATACCCCCGCCAACCAAGAAGATGATGGAGTCGGCGGGACTCGCGGCATTCAACTTGATGAGAGCGCGCGTGGATGTTCACCTTGGATCTGAAACTGCTGAGTGGGATGAAGTTCATCCGTGGATAAGAGAAGCATGGATTGATTCGGCTCGCGTCATGTATGGAGTTATCGCCATACATGGCGGGGCTGCAATCAAAGATCTGGATGAAGAGAATATGAACAAGAAGCTGGAGGAAGATGAAGAATGAAGATCTTCTGTTCACATGCCGGCTGTTCTAACATCGCACTTGCTGGATGTCGTGTTTGCGAGAAGCATGGTGGCAAGACCGCTATGCCAGATGGAGTTTCCAAGAAGAAACTCTCTGCACACAAACGTGGCTATGGAATTGTATGGCGAAGACTTAGGAAAATGGTTCTGGCCGAAGAACCGTTTTGTAATGTGTGTAGCAAGAATCCTTCCGAAGAAGTTGACCACATCATTCCCAAGTTTAAGGGTGGCACGAACGAGCGAGAGAACTTGCAAGGTATATGCAAGGAGTGTCACCTCAAGAAGACGATTGAAGATGCTGGTAAAGCACCACGATGCCATGACAACATAAGAATTGTTACGGGCGCACCGTTTTCGGGTAAGCGCTCATATGTTTATCCCCAAGTCCACGAAAGAGACATCGTGTTTGATTGGGATAAGATTATGAAAGCAACGCAACCATCTATGAGTGGCAAGGGTGATATTTCACTGGGCATGGCATTACGCGATTCATTTATGGCACACGCAAAGAAACTGAATGAGAATCGCAGAGCGTGGATCATGTTGACAGACTTCGCAGCAGCCAATGACATGTGCGATGTTACTAAGGGAACTTTGGTGGTTGTTGATCGTGGTCAAGATGTAGCGTTGAACGCGGCACACAAAGACAGTAACAGGGTCTTGGAAGCGGTCATCAATTCGTGGTACGCAAATTACAATGCGTATGTTCGGCGTTATGGAGAACGCGAGGGTCAAATAAATATTGGAGAGTTAATCAATGGGTAGGCGTGGTCCAAAACCAAAACCAACGGCGATGCTCAAGTTATCCGGCTCTACATGGGTAAACGAAACTAGAGCTGGTCGTGGCAACGAGCCAAAGCCAGAAGTGAGTGAGCCAAAGTGTCCCGTATGGCTTAAAGACAGATCGGCGAAGGCACACTGGAAGCGGCTCGTCAAAGAGTTAGTTCTTATCGATGTGCTTACTGTTGTGGATGGAGATGCGCTTGCTCGGCTATGCATAACTTATAGCAGGTTCATCGAAGCACAAACAATGCTATCGGAAGAGGGTCAAGTGATTGAGGGCGAGAAGGGTGGGCAAATCCGTTCTCCGTGGAGTAAGATTGCTGAGATAACCGGCGCACAACTACTACGGCTTGAGCAAGAATTTGGATTAACGCCATCATCTAGAGCGCGAGTCCAGACAGTGGCCAAGAAAGAGGTAGACAAGAACAGACAGTCGAAGGAAGCGTACTTTGGCTAGACCCAAGATCAATCTTGAACTTGAAAAGTTTCCCGGCGGTTACGATCCTGTCAAAACAGCCAGTGATGATCATTGGTTTGATGAAGAAGCCGCAATTCGTGCAATAGAGTTCTACCCCAAATTTTTGCGACATGGCAAAGGCGAGTTTGCTGGGCAGCCCTTTGAACTTGCCCCGTGGCAAAGGTCTGTGGTTGCTCACCTCTTTGGATGGAAGAAGTCTGATGGTACGCGCCGTTACCGCACCGCTTACATGGAAGTGCCTAGAAAGAATGGGAAGTCTCACTTCGCAGCAGGGTTGGCACTGTATCTTTTAACTGCTGATGGAGAGATGGGTGCGGAGGTTTATGGTGCAGCATCAGACCGCGATCAGGCCGGCATCGTGTTTCAAGTAGCGAAGGGTTTCGTGGACAGCGATAGTGTCTTGTCAAAGAGATGCACGCTGTACAGAAACTCGATCATGGTGGAGTCAACCTCCAGCACTTATAGGTGTATCGCGGCTGATGCTCACTCCGCACACGGATTTAATGCACATGGCATTATCTTTGATGAGCTTCATACGCAGAAGTCAAGAGATCTTTGGGATACACTCGTCACCAGTACCGGCGCTAGACGGCAACCATTGATCATCGGCATCACGACAGCAGGGTACGATCAAACAACAATCTGTTATGAGGTCCACAACTACGCGGAACAAATTCGGGACGGCATCTTGGAAGACCCTGCGTTTCTCCCAGTAATCTTTTGTGCTGATGCAGAAGACGATTGGCAAGATCCAGAGACATGGCGTAAGGCGAATCCGAATCTCGGAGTCAGCATAACCGAAGAGTTCTTGACGGCTGAATGCCAGCGTGCATTGGATGTGCCGGGCTTCCGAAATACATTCCTTCGGCTGTACCTAAATCGCTGGACTGAGCAAGCCGACAGGTGGATCTCTATGGAGAGATGGGATGCATGTGGTGCAGACAATGAGGAAGAGGTCATGGAGCAACTAGAGGGCGCTCCATGCTGGATCGGAATCGACTTGTCAGAAAGACATGACTTGACCGCAGTTGTGACCCTGTTCAAGACAGAAGATATGAAGTACGCGATAGTTACTAAAACCTTTCTGCCTCATGAACGGTTGTTTGTTCGGGCGAGGGAAGACAGAGTTCCATATGACCTGTGGTATGACGATGGGCATATGCTAACCACACAAGGAGAAACGATTGACCACGAAGCAATCGTACAAACGGTTCTTGATGTTGCGGAGAGATATTCTGTACGACAAGTTGCGATTGACCCTTGGAACGCAAAGCTCGTTGCGAAGCGGCTGGAAGATGAGGGTTTGCCGGTGGCATCTGTCCCACAGGCGTTTCGCACGATGACAGAACCTTGTCACTACTTGGAAGCCCTAGTTACTGATGAACGAATTATGCATTTCGATCATCCGGTACTCAGATGGTGTGCATCCAACGTGGCAATTGAAACAGATAATAATGGGAACATTCGACCAAGTAAGAAACATTCATTACAACGCATCGATCCGATGGTGGCATTGGTCATGGCATTAGGGAGAGCGATGCTGGATGAAGATGGAAGAATTGATGATGAACGAAGTGTGTATGACGCAGATGATCAGGGGCTTAAAGTGCTATGAGTGAAATAGAAAAAACAGAAGTAGAACAAGACTCGGAAGATCGGAGTTTAAGCAATCCACCAAAGTGGTTGTCTGATGCCTTGAGAGGCGGTCTTAGTACATCGTCCGGCATTACAGTAACCGAAGACACGGCTCTTTCTATAACGGCGGTGTATGCTGCTGTGCGTGTTATCGCGGAAACTGTTTCGAGTTTACCGCTAAAGGTATATGCCGCAACAGATAGGGGTCGTGATGAATATCGAACTAGCCCACTATGGAGTTTGGTGCATGACACACCTAACTCTCAAATGAGTTCCTACACGTTTCGGGAAGTGATGACAGGGATGGCGTTGACCCACGGTAATGCTTATGCTGAAATCGTTAGAGATGGTGCTGGTAGACCGGCTGAGTTGTGGCCACTGTTACCTGAGAATGTTACTGTTCACGTTCTTGCAGATAATGAAATCATATACTTATACAGTGGACAACAAGGCGGTCAAGTTCCACTTGATTCAAATCAGGTTTTGCATATCAAGAACTTTTCAACCGATGGGATCGTAGGGAAAAGCCCTATCCGGCTTGCACGCGAAGCACTTGGATTGAGTGTCGCAGCAGAGCAAATGGGTGGTGAGCGATTTTCAAATGCGTCCCATCCCGGTGGAGTTCTTGAACATCCCGGTAAATTGTCAACTGAAGGTTTGGAAAACCTACGAAAGAGTTGGGAAGCAATGCACAGGGGAGTAGCGAATTCAAGTCGTGTTGCTGTGCTTGAAGAGGGGATGAAGTTCCATAACATATCAATCCCATCCGATGATGCACAATGGATTGAAACGCGGCGTTTCCAAGTGAGCGAGATTGCTCGGTTGTACCGCGTCCCACCCCATACTATCGCTGATCTCGACCGCGCCACTTATGCCAACATTGAGGCACAACAACTCAGTTTCTATCGTGACACATTGTTGCCGTGGCTATCGAGATGGGAACAAGAGATAGCAAGAAAACTTATTAACGAAAAAGAGGGTGTCTATGTCGAACATGTGATTGATGGTTTGCTTCGTGGGGATACGGAAGCACGATACGCATCCTATAAGATTGCAAGAGATGCTGGTATTCTTTCGGTCAATGAAATCCGGTCTATGGAAAACAAAAATCCCATCGAGGGGGGAGACATTTACTTACAACCACTGAACATGGTCGCGGTTGGCGATGATCCCACAGCATATGTGGAAGAAGTACAAGAAGAAGACAGGGAAGTAGGGACAGCATTGAGTCCACATATTTTGAGTTGGTTGAAAGAAGCGTGTGCCAGAGCGCTTGCGATTGAAGCGAACACTGGTCGCAGAAGTGCAACTAAGCACCTAGAGAAAAAGCACAACCCTAAAAAGTTGATGGATGAGATGACAAGAGCATCTAAGAAACTTCCCGACCGGCTTGTGGAAATCACAAAGCCCATCGTGGAGTCAATTGACACAGATGCGGAATTGTTGAATTCTATGATCAGGGTTGAGGCATCAGAGTACGCAGAACAGACGTTGCGAGGGGCAGCACAAATAGTAAGCGGCAATAATAGTGATGCATTGGTTGCATCTGCCGAATTAAAGAACTGGTATGACGAGACAACAGGTGTTGCCGCATCCGAACTTGCAGAATCGATTTATGGAGCATGGAGTAATTCAAATGGAAAATAAAGAAACCAGAGCAGTAAAAGAAATTCGTGTCGAAGGCGCTGCCAGTGGTAAGCCCAAGATCACCGGCTATGCCGCAGTATTCAATTCTCGTAGCGAAGACCTTGGTGGTTTTGTTGAAATCATTGAACCGGGAGCATTTTCCGGCTCGTTGGAAAGTGCTGATGTAAGAGCGTTAGTAGGACATGATGCAACACAAGTGATCGGAAGAAACAAATCTGGCACACTGAACGTGTTTGAAGATGATCACGGCTTGCGAGTCGAGATAGATCCTCCCAACACTTCTGCTGGAAGGGATATAGTTGAGTCGGTACGCCGTGGTGATATTGATTCAATGTCCTTTGGATTCATTGCAACAAATGATCGTTGGGAATTTGATGATGGACAGGAAGTGAGATATTTGGAGGAAGTGGAACTTCTGGAAGTCTCTGTTGTAGCATGGCCAGCGTATCAAAGTACAGAAGTCGCAGTTCGCAGTTTGTTGGCTTATCAAGAGGAAGTAAGGGTAGACCCTGACGCTGATGGCAATTGCCCCACTGGTTATCACAAGATGCCAGCAGACGATGACCATGACTCGGCTTGGTGCATGGAAGGTGAGTCGCATCCATCTGAAACCTACGATAGTGATCAAAGGAATGTGCCGGCAACAGTTGATTCTCCTAAAGCCCCTGAAGATATGTCTTGGGATGGTGATGGTGCTAGAGGTCGCGTTTTGAGGTGGGCTGGCGGTCCAGACAAAGAGAATGTCGATTGGGACAAGTATGAGAAGGCGTTTGCTTGGTTCGATGGTGAAGAGCGAGAGAACCTTGGTTCATACAAGTTGCCACATCACGATATAGTGGACGGTGAACTGAAGGTAGTGCTTCGTGGAGTCCAATCGGCTAACGGTGTTATGCAGGGTGCGATGGGCGGTGTTGAACTTCCAAGTTCAGAGCGAAGCAAAGTTCAAGCACATCTGGATTATCATCTACGGCAATTTGACAAAGAGGAAGAGAATTCTCGTACCCACGAAGTCCTTGAACTACGGTTGCGGATCGCAGAGAGCAAAAACCTCTAATTTCTTTTAACCAATTGTCGAATTAGTCACACTCGCGGTGAATAAAGAGGTGATGAGTATGGTGAGTCTTATGACTTGGAAGCCGTTGCTTACCCATTACCCTGCTCTGACATAGGTAATTTCCCCGCCGATGCGGTGTTTATCTGCTGGTTTTATTTATTAACTAGCCGTTATCGCATTATTTGCATTACGGCGCAATGAGGAAATCTTCTTATGGATCTTCAAAAATTAACTGAAAAACGCGCATCGCTTATATTTGAAGCGCGAGCAATCATGGATGCGGCTACTGCCGAAAATCGTGATTTAGATAGTGAGCAAAGAAACCAAGTAGACACCATGCTTGACGATGCTGATGGAATTGAAAAAGACATCGCGCAACGTCAACGAATGGAAGCCGCTTCGGATCGTCTTGCTCAAGTAAACGAACGAAAGACTGAGCTTCAAAAGAGTGAAGTTAGCGAACCTGCTCCTGAAGTACGCGGAATAGCAACAAGAGCGTATGCTGAAACATTTTGGCAATATGTACGAGATGGTGAACATTCACTAACTCCAGAACAGCGTGCTGTCATGGTTGAAGGGACAAACACTGTGGGTGGTTTTGCTGCACCAATGTTTGACTTTGGGCAAGCCAGTTTGCAAGACATGATTATTGAAACAATGGACTCTGCATATAACTTCCAAGAATATGCAACTCGCATTACTATTGGTGGTGAGATCAATGTGCCAGTACAAAATGCAGTTGGTACTGCCGCGTGGACAGCAGAAAATGTTGATGCGACTGAATCAGAAACAACCTTCACTCAGTTGAAATTCCAACCGCATAAAGCGACCCGCATTGTTCAGGTTTCGCGGGAACTATTGGCTGACTCGTATGTTGACATGGCATCCTTTATGGCTGGTATGTTCGGTCGTTCTTTTGCGACATTGTTGAATGCCGCTTTTATCGATGGCGATGGTACTGCAAAGCCCCATGGAATTACTGATGGTACGGATAAAGGTGCGGATGCTGCATCAGCAACAGTCATTACTTGGGATGAATTACAAACGCTGTTCTATTCGCTCAAAGAACCTTATCGAGCAAATGGCACTTGGCTTTTCAATTCAACAACTGCTGCTGAAATCCGTGGCTTGAAAGCAGACGGTCGTTACATTTGGGAACCAAGTGGACAATTAGGGCAACCCGACTTGTTACTTGGCAGACCAGTTGCAATCAATGATGATTGTGAAGATACGGCTACTGGACTCAAGCCAATTCTGTTTGGCGATCTCAGTTATTACTGGATTACTTGGCGAGAAGGAATGGACTTCCAACGACTTGACGAATTGTACGCTGTTGCGGGAAATATAGGACTTCGCAGCGAATTACGTGTCGATGGACAGCTTACTTCAAGCGAAGCAGTTAAACACATGCTAATGGCATAAGAGCCATTAGTTTATTGTTACTTAATAGTGGGAGGGGTAGACAACTGCCCCTCCCATAGTAACAGGAGAATAAAATGCCAGAATATAAAGTAATTAAAGACGGTCTTGACAAGCATAACAATCTTTATCGAGAAGGTGATGTTGTTAGTCTTGAGGAAGATTGGGCTAAACATCTAGTGGGTCGCGGGATCATAGAACTTGTTAAGGCGGTCAAAGCAGCGAAACGAGAAAAGGCAGAAAGCAAGATTAACTCTGTCAGGGAAAGATCTGGAGAATGAGTCTAGTTGTATCAGTTGAACCTACTGAAGAGCCGGTAACACGGACGGAAGTAAAAGCACATCTTCGTATTGATACGACAGATGACAACACGCTTCTTGATACATTGATTAGTGCGGCTCGACACTATGCGGAGAACTTTACGAGAAGAGCGTTTGTGACCCAAACGCTTGTTTTGCGTATGGACGCTTTCCCAGCAACAGACATCGAGTTGCCTAGAGCGCCAGCCGCCAGCGTTACATCAATCGCATACATAGATACTGATGGAGCAACCCAAACATGGGCTGCCGAAAACTATACGGTGGACGTTAATACAAAGCCAGCGCGAGTCGTGTTGGCATACGATAAAAGTTATCCAGACACACGCACTGTGATCAATGCGGTCACTGTGACCTATGTGGCTGGGTATGGAGATGCAACAACTGTCCCCCAAGGAATAAAGTTGGCGATCAAGAGTCTAGTCGGTCATTGGTACGAGAACCGCGAAGGTTCGACATATCACGACAAGGTACATCTTGTCCCACTTGCAATCGATGCACTGTTGACCCAGTACAGCATACCGGAGTTTGTATGAGTGTACGAGCCGGCAGATTGCGTCATCGCGTATCGATCCAGAGTCAAAGCACAACGCTTGATTCTTATGGAGAAACCACAGGGTCTTGGACCACTGATGATACTGTGTGGGCTGCTGTCGAACCGGTAAGTGGAACAGAGCGTGACATCGGCGAAGGTGTTGCTGGCATTGTTACCCATCGGGTAGTGATGCGGTACAGCTCTGATGTTTCTCCCAAGAAACGATTGCTGTTCGGGACTAGGGTGCTGAACATCTTGTCATCACTTAATCCAGATGAACGCGATGCACAACTGACACTCATGTGTTTGGAAGAGGTGTCCGAATGAGTAAGTATTTTGAAATATCGGGCGGCTTAACCGGAAATATGGAATTGGAAAAACTCTTCAAGGAACTTCCGGTCAAGGTGCAACGCAACGCTTGTCGTAGGGCTGCGACTAGAGCCAACAGGGAATTTCGCAATCAGGCGAAGGTAAACGTCCCAGTAATGAGTGGTAGACTTAGAAAGAATATTAAAAGTAAGGTGTCTCTCAAGCGAGACATAGTGATAGGACGTACTGGTGTTCAGTCTAAAAAGGAACAGGGTTTCTACGCCAACTACATTGAGTATGGAACTGTTACCAGATACCACAAAAAACCAACTGCTATTTCGACCATGAGGATGCAAGAAGGTGATACCCCGTGGTGGAGAAAAATAAAAAGCCGACCCGGTGGAAAAATAGCACTTGGTCGTTTCCCAGCAACAAGATTTATGAAAAGGGCGTTTTTGTCTAAGAAAGATGCAGCAAAACGTGCGTTTCATACTGAGATACATGCAACTTTGATTAGCGAGGCATTTAGCAAGAAATAAGATGGTTTATTGAAATGGCAATAGAAATAGCATTACGAGCATTGTTAGTTGCAGATAGTGATGTAACCGATCTAGTCGGCACGCGGATCTATCCTGAAATGCGACAACAGGGCGAAGACTTCCCAGCAATAGTTTATCAGTTGGTATCAACACAACCACAGAATTCTATGGCTGGTGGGGGATCAACAGTGATAACCAGAGCATCGATGTCATTCGACTCGATAGCCGAAACCTATGCTGGTGCAAAGACTCTTGCTAGTAAGGTTCGTGCTGCTATTGGAGACTTGGCTAGTAATACATATTCAACGGTAAGGATTTATAGTTGTTTCCATGAAGGAGACAGCGCAATAACAGAAGATTCACAGGTCGCGGGGGATCGGGGTGTGTCCCGAATCATTAGCGACTACACAATTTGGTATGACAATTGATTAGGAGAACGATCTTATGGCTGGCATGACATCGAATACAACAGACTTTACGTGGGATGGCACAATTACAACAGAAATACTATCGATCAGTGGACCATCGGTATCAATACCGACTATTGATGTGTCCACAATGGATCAGGGAACTGCTGGTACAACCCCAAGTGCAGGTGCAAAGCAATTTCTTAAGGGCATTGCAGATTATGGCGAAATTACATTTGAGATTGCTTTTGATATAGATGATAACGCTACTCACCTAGCACTTACAGCCGACATGCTTGTCCCACAAACCATAAAGACATGGAAAATTGAGTGGCCAGATGGAACTGACTATACAGAAGGCAGTGGTTTTATTACTGCATTTTCACCAACCGGCTCACTTGATGACAAAATGACAGCATCGGTGACAATCCGAACCACAACAGCCATCACATGGCCATCATAAATAAATAATTAGAAAGTTAGGAGAACATTATGGCAATCACAGCCAACGGAACAACAATATCATTTGACGGCAGCGTGCCGCAAGATCTACTATCGATTAGTGGACCAACATTTTCGGTAAACACAATCGATGTAACGAGTATGTCCAGTACACGAAGAGAATTTACCAGTGGTCAGTATGACTCTGGTGAAATCACATTTGAGATTGCGTATGATCCCGGATCAGTCACTCACAAGGCATTAGTAACGGATATAGATGCATCAACCGCCGCAACCGTTTGGTTTATCACATTTTCGGATAACTCAACTTGTACAGGAACAGGTTTTATTACTGCGTTTTCTTCATCTGGCACACTTGATGACAAATTGACAGCAAGTGTATCAGTTAAATGTACCGATACTATTGCATATGCAGTAGCACCATAATTTGGAGACTAATTCATGCTAGACAAAAAATCAATTCTCGATTCAGACGATCTTCCACGCGAATGTGTAACTGTCCCTGAATGGGGCGGTGACATTTTCGTTAGAACTTTAACCGGGGCAGAACGTGATTCATTTGAGCAGCAGATGCTCGACTCGCGTGGCAAGAATAAGGAAATTAACATTTCTAATATTCGCGCTCGGCTAGGCATCTTGACTATCTGCGATGAAGAAGGCACACGCCTATTTGCCGCCAAGGATATGGATGAACTTGGGAAGAAGTCTGCCGCAGCGTTGGATCGTATCTTTACAGTCGCACAGCGATTGAACGGATTGTCCGGCGAAGACGTAGAAGATCTAGCAAAAAACTAAAAGAGCCGACCAACGCGCGGCGATTTTATTTCACGTTGGCTCTAGCACTTGGCATGACTGTTCGGGAATTGTTGTCAAGGGTGGACTCTAGGGAACTTGCTGAATGGGTTGCATACAACTCACTCGATCCAATTGGCAATTTCAGAAGTGACCTTCAATCAGGAATCATAGCAAGCACTATCGCAAATGTTAATCGTGGCAAAAACACATCACCGTTTTCCCCTCACGACTTTATGCCTGTGCTGGACAAACCTACAAAGGTAGATAGCGTAGATGAAATGAAAGCAACTATGATGAGAGCCGTATCAATAATAAATAAAGACAAGGTTGAGTAATGGCAACAGTCGGAACATTGTTAATCAACGTCATCGCTAAAACTGCGGGTTTCCGTAAGGGACTGAATAAAGCAAACCGTAGGATGAAACTTTTTTCTAATGGGATGAAAAAGGTTTTTGGTGGTCTAAAGCGACTTGGATTCGTTGCGGCTGCGGCTGCAGTTGCTGCGTTTGGAATGGCACTTAGGTCAACCATTAAGACCTTCGTTGAATTTGAAGCGGGAATGGCAGAAGTCCGTTCTATTCTTCTTGATGTTTCAGACAGGGTGTTTGCAAAACTAACGAAAGTTGCGCGGCACTTGGGCGCTACCACTAGGTTTACGGCGGTGGAAGCAGCCAAAGCAATGTCTTTCATGGCGCGTGCTGGTTTTGAAGTGAATGAAGTTATGGCTGCATCGCCACACGTTCTGGACTTAGCATCAGCCGCCGGGATGGAACTTGCGGAAACAGCAGACATTGTTTCACAGGTTATACGAGGCATGGGTCTGGAGGCAACAGAAGCACAAAGAGTTACCGATGTTCTTGGTCTTACTGCGGCTAGAACAAATACATCTGTTTCCCAGTTGGGACAGGCGTTTGGATATGTAGCACCGGTAGCACACGCGCTAGGAATCACGCTAGAACAAACTGCCGCAATGCTTGGCATGTTGTCGAACGCGGGTATTCAAGCAGACCGAGCTGGTACTGGTCTTAAAAATATCTTTGCTGAGTTGGCTGCGGAAATTGACGAAAATGGAATCTCGGCTTTGGAGAAGTTTACCAAGGGCGGGATCAGCGTTGCTGAAGCGTTTGAGATATTCCAAAAGCGGGGTGGTCCAGCCATCCTTGCTCTTGAGTCTATGGCCATGAGGACAGATGAACTTATTGCTGTCTTACAATTAGCAGAAGGCACAATTAAGCGAATGAACGATATTCGCATGGACACAATTGAGGGTGCTTGGAAACTTGTTAGATCTGCTGTGTCTGATCTTCAAATTGAAATAGCAGAAAAGTTAGAACCAACAATACGAAATGTTGAAGAAAGTCTTAGGGAACTTGCAGTAGCCGCAACACTGGTGGTTGGGAATTTTGCGGAATCAATGGACGGATCTATCGTTTCTGTTCAACAACTTAATGAGGCGATTATTTCTTTAATAAAAGGAGTAAGGGTATTATCCAATGTTGTTATTAGGGTCGCTGGTGCTGTGATGATAGTTTGGACTTTGGTAAGTGCTACCGTAGTCACAGTTTTTGTTGCTGCGCTGGAAATAGTAGCCGGTGTCATGTTTGCAATTTCGACACTTTTGGGATTATTTTGGGATGATGCAAAGAGATTTGCTAATGATTTAGAACGTCTGATGGTGTCACTGGCAAAAGAAGTTGGAAGACAGTGGGTGTCTGTTGCTGACGCAGTTAAACAAACATTCGGGTCTAGTGAATTTGTCATGGGGCTTCAGGTTGTTGAGCGTGCGTTGGCAGAACAGTTGAGGTTACAGCAACAAATATATGAAGTCACAGAAGCCAATAACAAGTTGATGGTAGATCCGGTACGTCTTAGTCAAGCAATAATAAAGTCAGATCAAAAGAGAAACGATTTATTGACAGAGAGACAGAGATTGCAACGCGCTGAAGGTACTGTGAGGCAGACGGCGCATCTTTTAGGTGATCCCTCACTCATTGATAAATGGTCGCTTAAATTGAGTGGAGTAAAATCGGAAATAGAACGAGTTACGTTGGCAGGAAAAGATTTAAGGGAGAAACTTGATGCGCTTGATGCTAGATGGCAATTACAAATAAAGGTTGTGACACAGGGTTTAGAACTTGGTGATAAGGACGCGCTCAAGGGAGTAAGAGCAGAATTAGAAAAAGAGCTGGAAAAACATGTTAAAGCGCAGAAAGGGGTAAAGGCAACATCAGACGAATGGGGTTTATATGCGGCTCAAATCTCACGAGTATCAACTGCGATCACAGATCTAACAGGTCATATAGATGCTTTGAAAGGCGCAGAGGATGCATTTTTCAACGCCAACAAACGTATTGGTGAAACCAAAGCACAGTTTCAAGAGAGAATGAATTGGATTGAAGAGCAACGAGTGGCTCTGGTAGAGTGGACAAAAGATCAACACGATGAAATTGATAAACTGAATGCTGCGCTTTTGGGAGTGCCGGTAGAAATTTATTTGGGGGATATGGCGTGGTTGTCTCTTGCATCAATAGCAAATGCAAAAGCACTAGCCGCAGAAGTCAAAGCATTAGAAGACAAAAACAAACGCATGACTGACGGCCAAGCCCTTATAGAAAAACACACATCGGCAACCGACAAATATACTGCCGCAGAAGCAAGATTAAACAAGATGTTGGCCGAGGGCTTCATCGATGATCGAACACGGGTGCTTGAATTGGGAGAACTGGCAAAAGCAAGGGATGCGGCACTTGGTATTGGTAAACCAGACATGGGGAAAGCGATAGAGGGTATTCAATCCGCATTCGGTACTGTGAAAATGAAAGCCCAGTTTGGTGGTGGAGCGCAGAGTGTTGCAACAAAACAACTCAATACCGCTACTCAGCAGTTAAGTAGTTTGAAATCAATCGCTACCAATACAGGGACGATGGCATCAACAACCGGCGCAAACAGTCTTGGTATGCAGTTAGCCGGCGCAATGAACGATGTGACTTTCACTATTATAGGTATGGACAAACAAGAAGAGTTGTTGCGTGAAGGCAATGAGACAAGAGATAGTTCTTTGTCCGAATTGAAAAAGATAAATGCTGGGGTAGCGGCGATGAGTAGTAGTGGAGTTTTACAATGACCCTTGTATACACTGAGTTACTTCCCAGCAGGACAATTACGAGAGACAAGGGTGACGTTGGCGCAACAAGAACCTTCATGGTGTATGACGATGCTGGTACACAGCTTCTCATTGACGATGCGATCAACTCGTTCGATGGTCCACAGATCGGTGACGAGCATCCTGATGTAGATGGGATCTACGCATTTGGATATTCAATAGAGGCATCTAGCAAAAGGGGTTCTGCCTACGAGGTAGAATTTTCTTACAAAGTCCCAGTGGAAGATACAGATCCCGGCGGTTCAGAAGATGCGTTTACCGGTGGTCTAAATACAGATGTTGAGCCGTTAGCGATTGACGATGGTGGAAATAGTGGGGGTGGTTCTGACGATGATGATGATGATGGTATTACTGAGGGCGATTTTGATATTGCCTTTACCGGCGTTAGCATTGTTACAAGCACAAGTCTGCAAGATGCGTGGGTAAGTGATCCTGCCATCCCAGCAAGTGGAGAACAGACTAACAATTTTCAGGGTACTCCTACCGTTACTGCTTTCACAAACACGGTACATGAAGGCGGTACTCCGGTAACTGCTTATGTCCCTCAAGCCACTATCACCCTCAGTACACAATATGCTGGCTCTACATTTAATCTGGCAGGACTTCATCTTATTACCGGCATGCGAAATCAATCTACCTTTATGGGTCTAAGTGTCGGATCAGTATTGTTTATGGGGATGTCTGTTCAGAGATCCGAAATAAGTTTGTATGACATCTCATATGAGTTTTTGTGGGATGGGTGGAGTCATATGCGCCAAAGCTGTCGAAGGTTTACAGATGAGGCAAGTGTTGGTAAGCCGAATTTTACTGGTGCTACCGAAGGCATATTTGCTTCAGGTACTCTTCCCATCTATCTTCTCCAGCCCACATTGGGATTAACCAGTTTTGGATTTGCACCATGACCCAGTGGCCATCTATATCAACTGGTCTTGGGAAACTTACTCCAGCCCTTTGGGGTCGGTTACTCAAGATGCTCAAGTGGTATGAATCTCAACAACTGGATTATCGTAGGGCTGCCAATATCTTCAGTGGTGAGGCATCCAGCGTTACATACTTCCTTGCAACTATCACTGATAGTACGGAAATAACTGCTGATCAAAATATATATCGCTATTCGTGGACAGAAGTAAAACTTCTTGAAGACGATGATGGCGTAAATACAAAAACTGGTGGTAGAACTGGGTTGAAGTCGAGCGCTACTACTGGTGCATTGAATTTGTGCGAATTGCAAAACGATGATGAAAATGTATCGCCCGGTGTGGATCTGGATGGTGCAGATTATCCTGCCGGCTTTACCATGAGGGCAATAGGTTCTTGTATAGATTCTGTACAAATTGACACGGTGGTAATTATGTATGAAATTATTGATAACACTGGTGAAACACGCTGGGTATTCTGCCTGGCAAATGCTCATGATGGGATTTGTGAAGCGCCATGACCGGTTGGAGGCGAGGAAAGTGCGACTGTTGTGGTGATGAGGTTTGTGGATGTACTTGTTCACCAACAGTTGTTGATGCTGATCTTGCAGATGTAACAATCAATCATCCCGCAACTACCGTTTGGGCAATTGGCTGTGCCTGTAATTCTGTAACATGTGAATGCGAAGATAGTAGTGATCCAGATGAATATACAGGATTTTCAACCTCTGTTCCAGGTTGGAGTAAAACTGCAAGGTCGGCGGGTGGTTGTGGTCAAACCACACCTGCCTTTGGTGACTTAGAAATGATATACGACTGTGTTGATATTGACACATGGGGAGATGGTCATTATCCATCTTTATCAAATGTGTACGGTTTGGATTATGACGAATGCGGTGAAGATGGTATAAGCCCCAATACCGTAGCACTAGATGTAGGATGTTGTGGTAGTTTTCCTACTGCGCCTGAAAGTTACGCCTATTCTGATAGATGGGACACAGATGCTATGAACTATTATTGTGGTGGAGGTTGGGGCAGCGGGATATACCGGCGTAGGCAAACCGTTCTAAAGGGGTTGGGGGTGAAGGTATCACTTCATCCTGATTGCGCAGGTGAATATTGGTGGCTACTCATAGTTTTATACGCAGCATCGAGTTGCATTAGCCAAACAACGGGTAGTTCAATAGTCACCAGTAATGATGCCTGTTCTAGTAATTATTGGGAATTGCTTTATAGATGGCCTTGCGAAGGGGGGGTTGGCTTGAATTGTTGTTTCACGACCAAGCGAAGTACGGATGCAGATGTCGAATTATATTCTGGCAGACCGGGATCAACGGTGAGTGATGCTTCGCAATGGGACAAATGGAAGGGCGCTACATCGTTGGTGAATGGTGATAGGGTTGATGAAACTTATATGTGGGGACTCAACACATGTCAAACCGCCAACTCCGCAACAGGCGGTCCACTGACCGTAGTTCCTGAACTATCATGGACGGCAAGAGCAATCTGATGCAAGTAGATTGTGTTCATTGGAAAGATTGTGGGATTCCTAGAGGTGGTTGTTGCACTATCGGCGCGTGGCAGACTCCAAGCCATGAGGCGTGTTTAACCATGTGTGAATTGCGGCTTAGTTTGTCAGACCAAGATTTAGAAACAAAACTTGAAACAATAAACAACCCCAAGAAGCCAAAACCTAAAAAGAAATCGGCCTGTGGATCTAAAGGATTCGGTGATACAATAAAAAAAGCAATCGACAAAGTAACATTGGGCAAGGTCAAACCATGTGGCGGGTGTAAGAAACGGCAGGAAGCATTAAACAAACTGTTGCCATATAAAGAGAAGGACGGTAAGTAATGGAAGATAGAACATGGACAGGCACAACCGATGGCGATTGGGAGAAAGATGCCAACTGGGGTGGGGAATCTTTCCCAACAGGCGGCGAAGATGTTTTTTTCACTTCTGGAAGTGTAAATGTTGATACGAATTTGGATCAGAGTGATATAGAATTAGCGAGTTTAACAATTGGTCCGAAATATACTGGCACTATTGGTCCACTTACCGGTGATCCGGCTGTCACAGAAACGCCACTAAAGTTAGGATCGATTGCTGGCAAAATAACTTATGGTCAAAAAGTGGGGGTATGTTACATAAGTGGTGATACAAGTGGTGCTGATGCAATATTTGCTGATGTTATAGTTGAAGCAACTTCAACCGAAAGTCCAGCTCTAAAATTTGTCACTTGCGATATAACTAGATTGAACATAGTGGGCGGTTTGGGTACTGTTTACATTGGTACTGGGGTAGACATCACTAGCACAATTTTGATGGTCGGATGTAAAAGCGTGACACTAGAAATAGATTCTGCGGCTACTATCGAATGTAACATCTCCATTAGTGATGGTAGATTAGTAACTCCGATAGCCACTGATACCATAACCATGTTTGGCGGCTTGGTGGAGATGGCAGATGGTGGTGATGGGACAACCGATACCATCACAATATACGATGGAATATTCAAGTGTAAAGCCCCTGCTGATACGACCATCACCGACTTGGTGGTATATCAAGGATTTTTTGATGCAAGGGGTGCAACTGCACCGGGACAGACCCAAGTGGCCGGAACAGGAATTACCATTACCAATACAACTGTATATGAAGGTGGAATTCTTGATGAGCGAAACGGTTTACAAAATGTCACCTATTCAACTCCCATAAAAGTTCGTGGCGGCATTGTCTATCTCAACGCTGGCAGAAGTATGGATATTGATTAAAGGAAAGAAGGAAATAAATGCCGGGAGCAGTAATAACTCAGTGGACAGGCGCAGTAGATGGCGATTATTCAGATAATGCTAACTGGACAAATAATGTACCGACTACAAACGGTAATGCCGATGTATATTTCACAACAGGAAGTGTTGACTGTAATGAAAATCTCCCAGTAAGAGCAGACGAGGTTGAATATTTACAATTAACAATTGGTCCAAAATATACTGGTACAATTGGAAGTTCGACAGTTCCATTAGAACTTTATGATGGTTTAAATGGGGGAGTTGTCGATGTATTTTACGGACAAAAAACCGGACAAGTATTTCTTTACGCCAATATTACAGGCGACCTTGTTGTTGAATCTACCTCTACAAGCAATCCATCCTTGGCAATTGTGGCTTCTGCTGCTGGTTCTGTGTCTTCAATAAAGATCACTGGAGAAACATACATTACAGGTGGCAATGGGACGGTTTTGTTTGAAAAACTTGTTCTGAGTGGAGATGTATACATGGTAGATTGCAAGGGGGTAACGCTTGAGGTTGGTGAGGATTGTGTTATTGCAACAACTGATTTCTTTGTGGGAGAGGGAAGGTTGTTATTGAACAGTTTGGCTACATCCGGTGGAATAACGATAACGGATGGGCTAGTAGAAATATTGGGTAGTGGGAGTGTAAATTTAGATTCTCTCACGATGTATGGTGGAACAGTTAAATGGAAACTAACGCCCTCGTCTAGTGTTAATATCATAACTTTATTGACTATGTATGGTGGATTTTTTGATGCAAGAGGGGCAACTGCGCCATCGATGACAATTACTGATACAACGATATACAAGGGGGCGATTATAGATGAGCGTAATGGACTTTCCAACATTACCTATACCAATTCCATTGTCACTCACGGAGGGGTAATTATGTGTGATCCGTTTAGGACGATAGAGGTGAATCCATAATCTCCCAGCATGGCACTTCCCTTCACAGTAGAACATCCATCGAGAAATGTACATGTAGTACGTACACAGGTTAAGGGCTACACTGATTTTGAGCAATGGTTTCTGCTTTCCTCAGACCGGCATCACGACAATGCTCACAGTGATCACAAACTCGAACTAAAACATCTCAAACAAGCTGTCGAACGGAACGCTGGCATCATAGATGTCGGAGATCTACATTGTGCCATGCAGGGCAAGTGGGACAAGCGTGCAGACGTTACTGCGTGCAGACCAGAACAACATCAAGGAAGATACTTGGACTCTCTTGTTGAATGTGCCAGTGAATTCTATGCTCCCTATGCTGAGAATTTCATAATGATCGGTAGGGGGAATCACGAAACCTCAATACTGAAGCGACATGAAACAGATCTTACTGAACGAACATGTGAACGCATGAGCGCTTTGTCGGGTCATCATGTTCAAGCCGGCGGCTATGGTGGATGGGTACGATTCTGTTTTAAGTACATCAAGCAGAGCCAGCGATTCAATATGAAATATTTTCATGGCTCTGGAGGTGGTGGGCCTGTAACACGCGGCGTGATCCAGACTAACCGGATGGCTGTGTTCCAGCCGGACGCTGATATTGTTGTGAGTGGTCATACCCACGATCAGTGGATTGTCCCAATCGCAAGGGAGAGAATTCTTGACAACCACGAAATAACGCTCGATGAACAGATGCATATTCGGATCGGGACATATAAAGATGAATATTTAGATGGTCATGGTGGCTGGCATATTGAACGCGGAATGCCGCCTAAACCAGTTGGAGCAATGTGGTTAAGATTCTATGCTGAAAGCAAGAAAATAAAGTTTGAAGTTATTCCTGCAAAGTGACCGAAGTGTATGTGGCGAGATTACTTATCGCAGGTTACAATATTAGGAGCATTCAACACATGAATCCAGAAAAAGAAAATTATTGCGAACGTGCCTACTGGGAGAGTCCCCGATTCAACAGTTGTCGCACCAGTGGTACGGTGCGATACCTAGTGGGGTACACTTTAAGTTCGCTCCTCTTCTTATCTCTTTTTGGCATTATTGCGTTTGTAATATATTCTTTTGGCTAGATCGTGTTGAATCTATCCTTTCGCCTCCCAGCCGGCCTAACAGTCGGTTGGGAGGTTCGCGGTAACAAATATAGGAGGTAAACCGTGTTCAAAAAAGCAACAAAAGCACAGTCGAAATTACGCGCAGCCATTTATGGTCCTGCGGGTTCGGGAAAGACATTCACTTCATTGTCAGTCGCAACTGGTCTAGGAAAAAGGATCGCATTCATCGATACTGAGCGTGGCTCGGCATCCAAGTATTCAGATCGATTTGATTTCGATGTGTGTGAACTAGAAGAAAATACTCTTGGCAATTATATTACTGCAATCGGTCAAGCGGTCGAAGGAAAGTACGATGTGCTGATCATTGACTCCTTGACCCACGCATGGAAAGATCTATTAGAAGAAGTAGATCTGCTGGCGAAGACGAAATTTAGGGGAAACTCTTGGAGTGCTTGGAGTGAGGGGACACCACGGCAACGATCATTTATAGATGCCATCATTGGTGCGCCGCTTCATGTTATTGGGACGATGCGAACAAAGACCGATTGGTTAGTGGGTGAGAGTGCTAGGGGGAAGACAACAATTAGCCGTGTTGGTCTAGCGCCGGAGCAGGGCAAAGGAATCGAGTACGAATTCGACCTACTCATGGAGATTTCAACTGAACATGTTGGGCATGTTGTAAAAGATCGAACCGGCAAATTTCAAGATGCATTGATTGATAAGCCGGATGCTGAATTCGGGAAACAATTACACGCTTGGCTAACTGATGGTGAGATTGCAGAAAACACCATTGATTACGCCAAGAAGATTTTTGATGCAGAACAAGTAGTGTCTGCTGAAACCACCCCAATCACCAAGTTCTAGGAGAAACACGATGCCTTACGATTGGACAGAAGCAAGCACCGCAGAAGGTGCAGAACATTCAGAGCGAATGCCAACTGGTATTCACACCGTCACGATTACTCGGATAATTCATGGCGGTAAAAACGGAACATTTGAAAGTAAAAACGGCGATCCTCAGATCTTAGTAGTTTTTTCAGATGATCAAGCGCGGGAAGCAACCCAGATGATTACGCTTTCACAGAAAGCAGGATGGGTGCTGGCAAAATTGATGACCAACTTTGACCCCCCTATGAATCTAACCAAGATGACCGAAGCTGGTGTAACACCTGACAGTTTTGCAAGTCCTGATTTTGCAGAAACCCAATTGGTTGGCAGGAAACTTGCCATCAAGGTGGAGTGGGAAGCCAGCGCAAAAGGCGATAAAGAATATTCCAACATCACGCCTATGAATACTGGTGATATGGAAGCGGCTATGTCTGCGAGTCAAGTAGATTTTGGTACTGAACTACCAATATAGGTAATATTTCAGTTACCTCCGGTGGTGGCATTCCTTTGTTGGGTGTCATCGCCTTACCAACCCCACAAAGGAAGTCCACGGATGGCAAACGACAACACAGTTTCTTTGAAGATTGAAGATATTAAGATCAACGGTGACACGCAACCGCGAGTTTCCATTGATGACTTGGCAGTAGCCGACTATGCATATGCATATGAGTCGGGTGAGAATATGCCCCCTGTTGTCGTTTTCTTTGATGGGGTTAATCATTGGCTGGCTGACGGATTCCATCGTTGGCATGCGGCACGAAGGGCTGTTCTTACAGATCTCCCAGCAACAATAAAGGATGGGACACGCGAAGATGCCCAGTGGTATGCGATTTCCGCTAACCAAACACATGGCTTGCGCCGGTCAAATAAAGACAAACGCAGATCCGTCACAATGGCTCTTGGGATTCATCCCGATTGGAGTGATTACCAGATAGGTGAGCATGTCGGCGTATCGCATGAGATGGTCAGAATGGTTCGTGCTTCACTAGCAGAGTTTGCTAGTGAAACCGTCCGTAAGACACGCGATGGCAGGGAGATCGATACCACGAATATTGGTGGTTCTCCCAGTGAGGTATTTGTCAAGAATCCTCCGATGCCTACTGATACTGTTGACGCAATCGGCATGTTAGTGCCAGAACATCTGGTTAATAAGTGGAATGAACTGAATAGAGAAGTAAATGAGATGATCGATCACGCGAATGCGTTACAGGCATTTGTTGCTCATCTTGGTGATCGCATGGATGGGCTGGGTGCAGATGTTTCAATTAGTGCGATGCGTGCTGATGTGATCAACATTGTTTCTGCAATCCAATTGACCGCCACGCCCCATGCAATCTGTTGCTACTGCGGTGGTGATGGTTGCGAGACATGTACTAATCGTGGCTGGCTATCCAAGCACATGTTTAACTGTGTGCCTGAAGAATTGAAGATATGAATGTGGATATTGCCCCAATCAATCATCTCTCGTTATGCGCAGGATACGGAGGTATCGATCTCGGACTCTCAAGAGTTTTGCCAGATGTGCGAACAATCGCTTATGTGGAGATCGAAGCATTCGCAGTCGCAAACTTGGTCGAAAAGGTTGAAAAGGGTTGGCTGGATGAAGCACCTGTCTGGACGAACCTTAAAACCTTCGATGCAAAACCCTTTTGCGGAATGGTGGATGTCTTGTCAGGAGGTTTCCCCTGCCAGCCGTTCAGTCATGCCGGCAACAGAGAGTCTACTGACGATCCTAGACATCTATTTCCCGATGTCGAACGAATCATCGGAGAGTGTAGACCTTCAATCATCTTTCTGGAAAATGTCGAAGGAATCATCTCAGCAAAACTCCACGGAGAACCAGACACTTCGGTTCTCAAGCATGTCTTGGAAAGATTGGAAGACTTGGGTTACAAAGCAACGGCAGGAATATTCAGTGCGGAAGAAGTCGGCGCACCTCACAGACGAAAGAGGGTCTTTATCTGTGGCATTTCCAACGATGACTGTGAGCGATTCGTTCGGAAGCAGAAGAGCCACAGCGAAGAAGGATCACTGGAAGAGCAACGATGGAACGACCCTGACAGATGCGGTTCAATCTCCCAGCAACAATCTCCCAGCAGTATGGTCAACCCCAAGTGCGTTTCAGCAGGGCGGGACGGCTCAGAAATTCAGGGACAGACAACTGAAGTGGGCAGAGAAATATCACAACCATCTTCCACTGAACATTCAAGTGGAGATGGAAGACCAGAACATATCGTGGGCAACACCACAAGTGACGGACTCAACGCGAGACAACCAGATAAGGAAGCCGGACGAACTGAGCGATGCTGCCAAGCAGGGCGGGTGTCGGAATCTGAGGGAAGATGTTGTCAATTGGGCAACACCGAACACGATGGATCATCTGAGCAGGAGCGAGGAAGCACTTCGCAACCAAGCGAAGGGTCAGAGAAAGGGTCGCACGCGACCTTGCAATCTGAGGGAACAGATAGATCCCAAGTCAAACGAGATTTATTCCCAAACAGACCAAACCAATCCCAGCAATGGTGGGAATACCCAAGAACAATCGGAGAAGCCGAAGAAACTCAATCCCCTTTGGGTGTGCCAACTGATGCTGGGTTCAGAGTATCCAGCGACTTGGTTAATGCCACTAGAGTGGATTCGCTCCGACTCGGAGGCAACGGTGTAGTGCCGGCAACCGCAGCAAAAGCATTTATGTATTTGATGGATGAATTGACACGATGAAACTTAGACCGTACCAGAACGATGCCATCGAAGCCATTGAAAATGGTTGGGAAGATAACACTTCCCAGTTGTTGGTTCTCCCAACAGGTACAGGCAAGACCATCGTGTTCACCAAACTCATTGACCGGATGATCATGGGCGGTAGAACACTTGTCATTGCCCATCGTGAAGAATTGATTTGGCAAGCTGTCGCAAAAATAAAAGTTATCACTGGCATTCAACCCTCCATAGAGATGGCTGACTATCGTGCAGACGAAGGGTTCTTCTCAAGGAATCCAGTTGTGGTATCAAGCATCCAAACACAGAATGCGTGCAAGCGGTACGCCAAATTCGACCCAACACAATTTGAGTTGTTAGTAATCGATGAAGCCCATCATGCACCAGCAACAAGTTACAAGAAGTTGATTGACTACTACAAGAAACACAACCCGAACATCAAAATCCTTGGGGTCACGGCTACGCCGGATCGTGCTGACAAGAAAGCACTTGGCATGATCTTTGATACGGTTGCCTACGAATTGAAGATTCAAGATGCTATTGATGATGGCTGGCTCGTCCCAATCTCCCAGCGATCAGTCATCGTCAATGGTCTTGATTTTTCTTGTATCAAGACAACGGCTGGCGATCTGAACGGAAAGCAACTCGCGGCAGTAATGGAGTACGAATCAAATTTGCATGGCATAGCCCAGCCCACACTGGAAATTGTTGGTGATCGCAAGGCGCTTGTGTTCGCATCTAGCGTGGCACATGCTGAAAGACTATCGGAGATCTTTAATAGGTACAAGCCCAATAGGTCGGAGTGGGTATGTGGCAAGACACCAAAGGATTCTCGTAGAGAAACCCTGCGTAGGTTTGCAGACGGTAAGACACAGATCCTTGTAAACGTGGGGTGTTTCACTGAGGGATTTGATGAGCCAAGCATTGAGGTAATCGTGCTGGCTAGACCCACTAAGTCCAGAGCATTGTTTGCACAGATGGTAGGTCGTGGCACAAGAACATTGACGGGAACGCTGGATGGATTGGATGATGCTGATGTACGCAAAGAAGCAATTGTAAATTCCACAAAGCAAAATCTCGAACTGATCGACTTTGTTGGCAACACTGGAAGACATCGACTGATTCATGCGACTGATCTTCTTGGTGGTGACTACACAGATGAGGAAGTTTCATTTGCCAACACCATCATGGAAGCAACTGAGAAGTCTACCGATGTTAAAGAAGCATTGGAACAATCTAAAGAAGAGGTTGCCAAGCAAGCGGAAGAAAAGCGATTGCGGGATGAGGCAGAGCAACAACGCAGACAACAGATACGAGCGAAGGTTGACTACTCATCGAAGAGCAATGACCCATTTGCCATATTACAAATCAAGCCAGTAGAAAGGCATGAAGGGTGGTATACCAACAAGCCCTGTTCGGATCGACTCAGCGCCGGCCTTAAAAAGTTTGGTGTAGAAGCCGACATAATTGCTGGGCTGGATTCGCGTGAGGGTTCAGCGTTGATCGGCAAACTAATTGAGCGATCCAAGAATGGCAAGTGTACTTACAAGCAAGCGAAGTTACTTCGTAAGTATGGATATTCAGGTAATGAAAGTAAGAAAGAAGCGTCAAGTATTATTGATGGATTAGCAGCCAATGGTTGGCGGCGCAATCAACACACCGAAGCCCCAAGATATTAGAAAGGTCAGTCAATGGTAGATCATCTTATATTTTACTCTGGTGGCATAGCATCGTGGGCAACCGCAAAGCGTGTAGCAGATATGCATGGCACTGAGAATCTTAGGATGTTGTTTACAGATACACTCATAGAAGATCCAGACTTATACAGGTTTCTTGATGACTCGGCTGCAAATGTGGGTGGAGAACTAATCAAGATTGCAGATGGCAGAACACCTTGGGAAGTGTTTAAGGATGTACGGATGCTTGGTAATAGCCGGCTTGATCCCTGTTCCCGAATTCTAAAACGAGAGATGGCAACAAAGTGGGTAAAGAAAAATTATCCAGATCCCAAGGATGTTGTCTTATACATTGGTATGGATTGGTCAGAAGAGCATAGATACCTGAGATCAAAAAGGTTTTGGCAACCATATGAAGTGCAAGCCACACTGTTAGAAAAGCCATACCTGATGAAAGATGACATGATTGCTTGGCTTAATGATGAGGGTATAGATGAACCACGCTTATACAAATTAGGATTTCCACACAACAACTGTGGCGGTGGATGTATTAAAGCTGGTCAAGCACATTTCAAACATTTGCACAAAGCATTGCCTGAAGTTTATGCAGAGTGGGAAAGAGAAGAAGAAAAGATGAGACAATTCTTAGATAGAGATGTGTCGATTCTGAAAGATCGTAGGGGTGGTACAACTAAAACATTAACCTTGAAGCAACTGCGTAAGCGTGATGACGATCAGTGTGATCTGTTTGAGTGGGGCGGGTGTGGATGCTTCTCTACTTTTGAAGATGATGAAATGAAAGGTCAATCAACATGAAATGTAAAGACAACTCAGTGGAAGTGGCGATGTGCCTATTTGTAACTACGATAGCGATAGTCTTAACCATATTGGAACTAGACACCGGCTGGAGAATGTTCAACTGGTTTGTGGGTTTCCTGTTCTTTGTCATGGGTGTTCGTTATACATGGCTAGAATATCATTACAAGAAGATGTGGAAAGAAACATACGATAGAAGGATAGAAAGGATGTTGAACGATGAAAGATAAAAACCAACTTATCCTTGAAGAACGTGTACGCAGATACAAACAAATATGTATGCGAGTTATGTCGGATTCTCTACCTCCCAGTGATCCCCAAATTTACTTGTTGATCATGTTGGACTTACCGCCAGCCAAGACCCGCAGGGAAGCGGTTGATCTTATCTCCCAGCATCTAAATGAGGACGGCAATGAGTTACAATTGGATTGAAGCATCACAACCTAAAGTGTGGTCGAGCGAAAGTAATACGGAATGGATTCGCGTAAGTCGTACTCAGCCCTGTGCTATATGCAAGAAGCAGGATTGGTGTACAAGAGCAAGTGATAACTCCGTTCACTGTTGCATGCGAGTGCCTAGTCCAGTTGAACTTAGCAATGGTGGACATCTACATGCTGGGATAAAGACTCCCGATGGGCTGACACCAAAGGAGTCATCGAAGAAAACCCCGCGCATCAATGCAACTGCGGTGTGGACACGCTGGCTTACCTATCACACTAAATCAAGTAACATCCTAGATCTTTCTATTGAACTTGGAGTAAGGCCCGAAGCTCTCAAACGATTGCATTGTGTTCGTGCTAACCCACGGCGAAGTGCTTTTGCTTTTCCTATGTTCAACTCTTATGGTGAGATCGTTGGACTACGGCTACGCCATGACGATGGAAACAAAACCACTGTCAAGGGTAGTAAGTCTGGACTCTTTCTCCCAACAGGAATTGGGAAGGACAAGTGCTTGTTGATTGCAGAGGGTGAGTCGGATACCGCAGCATTGCTGTCGGCTGGCATGGATGCCATCGGTAGACCCAGTTGCCTTGGCTTGATCAGCATGGTCAAGGGTTATTTGAATCGACTTGATGTGATCCCTGAAATAGTTATATGTGCTGACGATGATCTGCCGGGCTTGAACGGCGCTCGCAAACTTGCAACAGGATTGTTGGAGGTGACAACCTCTGTGCGAATCATTCGTCCACCATCATGCAAGGATTTTCGTGAGTGGATATATGGTGGGGCAACTCGTCAATCCATTGAGTGTCTCATTCATGCCGCAAAGTTCTGGAGGGGTGATCGATGACCAGTTGGATACCTATCCGAAGAAACCTTTACGATTCTCCCAAGACGTTTCTGGTTGCAAGGCAACTCAAGGTAGATCGTTTTACTGTGGTTGGCATGGTGGTCTATGTGTGGAGTTGGGTAGGGGAACACTCTATTGATGGACATATTCCAGATCTCGAAGTTGATGGGCTTGATGAGATTGTTGGTATAGATGGAATTGGTGATGCAATGTTGAGGGCTGGGTGGTTGCAAATTTCTGGTGGTGACTTACTATTCCCTGAGTGGGATCAATGGAACGGTCAATGTACAAAAAAAAGGTTACTAGATGCAAGACGAAAACAACGGAAACGAAAACAAGAGTCTACGGCGTAGTCTGTGGGTGTTGGCTATCGAGATGGGAGCATTGTGTATTGGCTGTGTAATGAAGGGACTCGGTTGGATTGTTGGTATATGGTTAGGCCTTCAGTTGGTGGGTGGCATTGACCTTCCGTTCAACTGTAACTTCTACGGATTCTAAGTGTGCCTGACGAGATGGAATTTTTTGGTGGACCAGCCGATGGTAAACGAATACTCTTGGTTGAAGATGCATTCGCTGTCAAGGTTTCCTATGTAACCCAAGTCGGCCTTCAAGAAGATTACTTCTACTTGCCCTACTCCGATGACATCCTGATGTATGAAGAAATTTATTCTGGACTAATGGATGACGAAGAGCCGAATGTTGGCGTAGGATGAGTAAAGAAAAAAGGTATCGTGAAAGGACTTGGAAAGAAGTTGCTCTGTTATATAACCAGAAGTTTCATACTAGGGTGTGTCCCAGTTCACTTGAACGCACACACCGAAGATTGCTCAAGAGGATACAAGCAAAGTTCATGGAAGACCAAGTGATACGAGATTGGCTAGAGGACAACGGCTACCTCAGATCGGAATCTCCCAGTGGCAAAATCTCCCAGCAGGTATCGGAATCTCCCAGTGGCAATTAACTCGCGGCGCAAGGGAAAGACCGGCGAATTAGAATGGGCAGCTTTCATGCGATCCCACTTCGGGGTCAATGCCAGAAGGGGATGTCAGTATGCTGGCGGTGTTGATTCACCTGACGTTATCGGCTGGGAGGGGACTCACGCGGAAGTCAAGCGTTCGGAGTCTCTCAACCTAAGTCGTGCCATGAAACGCTGTGTGGAGGATTCTAAGGGGCAAGCAATACCCTATGTGGCTCACAGGAAGAACAGGGAGGAATGGATGATCACTGTGAGAGCATCTGACCTACTGGACTTCATTGAGTGCATTAAAAAACCCACATCACCAGAGGCATGATGTGGGCTGTGAGTGGGGCAGTTGTCAACTACCAGTAAGCCATTCGTTGTGGATGTCATCGATCCACCAAGACTCTGGATTATCTCCCAGTGCTGATGCAAGTTTCGCAGTCAGTTTATCCTTGATGCCATCGTAAGTCGGATTCTGTGGTCTACGAAGCAATTCCTTATGAGGTTCAGGGTTCTCAACCTTGATGTAGACAATCGCATATGTATCTGGTGAGATGTTTTCATCTTCATCCAAGCACCCTTCGTCAGTCATCCATTCGCACAACAACTTTTCCAATTCTTCTAAATCGTTAGAGGTATACTCGCAGTTTTCAATTATCAAGTAATACTTTTTACCTTCACCATCTGGTCTACCAAAATTGAACCTTCCATCAACATTCACTAGGATGTGATATGTTTCCATAACATACCCACCTTCTGTCCATGAGTCCATGTATGTCAATGCGGTTACCACATCGTCAGGATCATCGTGGTTTTCATAACTTCCAGTAACCTTCTTACGAGTGGCTTGCATAGTCTTTAGATGTTCCATTAACCGTTGTCCTCCTTGGTAGATATAAACAAGAATCCCCCGCCGTTGCCTTCTTCATCACGACTAACTTCTACTTGCCTTTCAGTCTTGTCTGCTAGAGTCATGGTGAATACAGGAAAAGGATCAAGCGCATATTCGTCCTCTAAAAAATTGAATCCTGTAATCGTTGCTCCGACAAGTTGGTTGTAATATTCTTTGGGCATTGTCATTAGACATTATCCTTTCAAGATAAGTTAAGTTGAAAACCTACTGTGTCCCAGTTGGTTCGTGTGGCTTCTTCTGGTAGTTCCAAACGCAGTGCGATGATATGTTGAAGTTCTGTTGCACGACCCATCGTATGTAGCACATGTGCGAATGCCTGAATCTTCTTAGCGTTTCGCATCTTGCCGTACCGTGTTACGAGTTGATCGTCCGTCATCGTGTTGATCCGTTTCCTTTCATGTTTTAGGGTTGCTTCACTCATTTGTATGGGTACTCCGAATCATCTCTATCATCCTCAAACCTTTTCACAACACGACCAAGACAAGTCATGGAGTCATCTCTAGGGACATCGCCCCCACCCTTCGCAAGGAATTCTGCAAAGAAGTATTTGAGGACTTGGGATATTTGATCGGCATTAAAATCTGGCTTGGAGTTGCAGAAGGGATGTCCAACTCCCAAGCAATCTTCTACCAGCCACATGATGATGCCTCTCCCAGCATCGGTATCGTTCCCCCACAAATCCTCTACGAATGCATAGAGGTCTGCCCCAGTGGCTTCCTTAAGAAACTCCGGTATGTCATCAAGTGAATTTATTACTGGTGTGTCATTCGGTATATCTCTGTGGTACTTACTTTGTCTCATCGGTGTCCTTTCTACTGAAGTTTCAAATTTAGCACAGCACATACCATGCCCAGTGTTTCGCTATTTAGTTTTGTCCTGCCGGAGAAGTATCGGTACAAGCAGTCCTTAGTAATTTGGTGACCACACGCGGTAAGAATCTTGTTCATCTCGTACACGGTGTACTTCTGCTTGTCCATTGCTTCACCGATTACCTTACGCATCTCATTCGCCTTGGCTGTTCGCTTGATCTCTTTGATACATTCTTTGGGGTATTCCATTAGGCGTTCTCCTTCCCAGCAAGTTTGTTAGCGACTTGCATGATGTTGTGGAACTTGTCCAAGTGATCATTGAGCATTGCCCCCGCTTCTTTCATAACCGCAATGTCGTGTTCCATGTCCTTGGACTCATCAAATGCTAAGCGAGAAATCATCGTTCCAATCTCGCATGGGTTCGGCAAGTTGTCGTAGATTGCTTTGATTGTTGAATCTCCCAGTGGCTCTGGTGCATGCTCCTGTCCCAATTGCTTGATTGCTTCTTGAATGACATCTTCTCCCCATTCGTGTCCTTCGCGGTCTTCTGAACATTGAGCAGATAAGTCAGACAAAAGATCATTGACTCTATTCTCTGGTAAGCAATTCAAGCATAAGTCATCGCCACCGACTCTAGTCACCTCTTCGGGTCGGTCAATTACTTCTTCACATTTGTCACAGTAAGTTGGCATAGTTATCCTTTCGTTAAGTCCCAGTTGTAGAAGTAACCTTGGTGTGGACAATCTTTTGGCTTGGCATCAGCAGTCCACTCAAAGTTAGGATCACGGCTAAGTGTTGGGTAGATGATTCCATTTTGGTCATCAAGGAATGCCAAGGTAATACCATCGTCACGACTCAGAGTCCTGTTGGCAATAGCAGGATGTTCGCGGTTCATCTCAGCGACCAGTTCGTAGTAATCCTTACCACCAAACACTCCGTACCCTTCGTAGTCTACTTCTATCCACACATTGTCGGCGTTGTCCCGCATGCATACAGTGAATGTCGCAACATCACTGTATCGGCTTGCGATGGACTCGTTTGTATCTGCTGTCATCCAACTAAAAAATCCCATGTTCTTTCCTTTCTGGTTCTAGTTAATCCGCTTCAATTAAAGACAAGTCTTTTGTGTCAATTGTTTCTATTGACCCATCCGAAAATTGCACAAGCAATTTTCCATATACAGTTAAAGAGACAATAATTCCGGCGCGGTTGTTTGCGTGTACTGAGTCGCCTATTTCATAGTTCCGTTCCATTCTTTATCCTTTCTGCCGGCTGTATTACCGACCCCCATAGTATAACAGACAATAGTCTACTAGTCAAGTCCAAATCTCCCAGCACCTGAATCTCCCAGCACCTGAATCTCCCAGCACCTGAATCTCCCAGCACCTGAATTTCCCAGCAAGTCCAAATCTCCCAGCAGTTATCTGTGCCTACGCGGGAAATTTGGCGAATTCTCGAACCCTAACAGACCCCGAACAGTACACGCCACGGTACACGCCACGGTACATGCCACGGTACACGCCACGGTACATGCCACGGTACACGCCACGGTACATACCACAGTACATGCCACGGTACACGCCACGGTACAAGCCACGGTATAAGCCACAGTACAAGCCACGGTACACGCCACGGTACACGCCACAGTACATGCCACGGTACACGCCACGGTACAAGCCACGGTATAAGCCACGGTATAAGCCACGGTATAAGCCACAGTACATACCACAGTACATGCCACGGTACACGCCACGGTACAAGCCACGGTATAAGCCACAGTACAAGCCACGGTATAAGCCACGGTACACGGCGCGCATTAAAAAACCCCGCCAATATGCGCGGGGTGTGGGGTTCAATTGTCGCGGTGTTAATCGCTTACATGCCGAACAATTAGATGATCTTTAGCCCATGGGGTGGGGTTGTCTATTTCGCTCGCTGTAGAATACTTAGCCCCTGCAATAGCCGTGGGGCGATCTAGCATGGTAAAGGTAGTAACGCCGATGTTAATCGACAAAGCCGGCGTGCCCCATGCTAGGGGCTTACCATAGTAACCATGATTGGCGATATGTAAAATCCCATCGGTGGGGCATACCAACACCGAAAGCCGGCGCGGGTTACCGTTGGTATCGTTCTTTGTTGATAGTTGAATATGTACGGTATTTTTTGGCATGTTCTTAGTCCTTTCATTAACGGTGTACAGGGTAGATGATATCTACCGTGGAAATTGCACACGCTGTACAACTCCCACACTTAGAGCGCGTCATCGCTTGCTTGCGGCGTTCACGCTGTGACGGCTTAGTGTTTAAATGTTGCGCCGCGACTGCGGGGCATACGATACATTTTCGTCCAGTTATCGCGGATCGTTTGCGCGCCATCTCTTTAGATACTGCAACGCGCTCGGCGGGGCTGTGATCTTGCATTGAACCTCCCACAGTGGATACCGGTATATCGGCGTGCTTGTCGAAATCATACGCCGGCGATGATAGCCGGACGGCTACGATGTCACCAACGGCTTCATTGTATGCGTGATACTTTGCCAGTGATTCAACCGGCAAGTGGATAGGCGTACCGGCGGCGGTTACCTCTTCACATAGTGTTCGGAAGTTATCCGGCACAACTACCGGCACGCTACCGAAAGCCGAAAACCGAAACCACGGTACATGACCCCGCGTAGCAAGTAGATACGCAAATTCAAGCCGCGCGCGGTCGATTAACTCGGTAGCCGGCTCGACCTCATGCCGCGCCAACTTCCCGCGTAATGACTTGCCACGATAGCCGGCTTCAAGTGTTGCCGCGTAACACTTGCCATCCGCCGGCGCTGCGTTGGGGTTGGTACTGTTGGGGTGATACATGCAGCCGGTGTCACAGTTAAGACCGCCGGATACGCCGAAATTCAGCGCAACCCCGCCGGCTACCGATTTACTGAATGTCGATAGCGGCGGGGACTTTGTTTCAATTGTCAAGTTAGCCATTTTAGTTGTCATAATCTGCGCTCCCTGTTAGTAAGCATATCACGATTGAAAAAATAAAAAGCCATTTAAAAACGGCGGGATAGAATGCTCCCACAATTAAGATAATGACGAACGGTATCAAGAGGGCTGTTATCATGTTTTTTTTACTCCAAAAATAAAGTCCAGTTCCCAATGGGTATATCTTCCCAATGGGTCAAGATACGCGCTCAATGTAGAATGTATGACCCTGCGCGTACGCTGTCATGTATCGCGGATCAACATCGGCGTGGCTTGTGAATTGTGAAGAGTCAAGAACGATATAAACATCACCGCCGGCGCGGTATGTGTAATCGGTCACAATCTCGGTACACTCGGTACATGCAAGCCCGAGCGCGACTACTAACGCTTGCATGCGAGCAAAGCGCGGTATTGGTTGTGTGTGTGTGTGTGGTAGTGTCATGGTGTCTGTGTCCTTTCATTAGACGGCTAGGAAGTGCGCGGATTGCGCGGGAAAGTATGCAACACTTGCATATGTAAAGATTGATTCAGTATTGTTCTTTGTGAAGTCATACGCGCGGAATGGGTTGAAGTGTACGGTTACCGTATCGACTGCTTGTAACCACTCGACATCGGTCGAGCCATCGGCAACAATTGTACCCTCTATTTTGGCTACAACTTCACGCGATTGCTTGGCGCGGATACGGTCGACTCCCTTGTGGGATACTATCGGCGTGGCATCGGTAAGGGTCACGCGCTCGGCGTGGTGTGACAATCGCCAACCCTTGCCGGCTATCTTCACGCATACGCTCCATTGCTCACGGTGTCCTGCGCTTTGTCTATTTAGATTCTTATGTACTCGTACTAATGTTCCTGTGGGTAGTGTCATGGTAATCCTTTCGATGCTGTAATGGTACTCGATTATTATCGACTACGCAAGCCGTCACCATGATATTATTCTCGGTCTATATATAGTCGAGCCGGCGCGGTCACGGTGTCACTGCCGGCGTTGTACCCCACATATGGCCCACTACATATAGTGGTCTGAGGTTCGAGAGCCACTACATATGGGGTACTACATGTTGTGGTCTACTATTCGAGAACCCTAACAGAACCCGAACAAGCTGGAGGGGGGGGTCTAATCATGGGG
>Ga0208030_1000288_pt1 | contig 36982 bp, 42 predicted proteins | sample MalvirDeepMed_M9_FD_184246 | JGI IMG/M metagenome (GOLD analysis project Ga0208030, IMG submission 184246) | Marine viral communities from the Global Malaspina Expedition - Malaspina viral metaG DeepMed_M9 (SPAdes) (version 2) | ecosystem: Environmental > Aquatic > Marine > Oceanic | place...
TCTGCGTAGCGATGTAGATCCAGGCACGATCATCACAACCAGGTGGTACCCAGACAAGCAAATCGCTCACCAGTGGTCTCAGCGTCAAAACCGACAGACGGGTGCAATCGTTGACATGAGCGAACGCGCCAGGGCCTCGGCTACAGGTGGCGATGTAGAGAGACGGAAGTACTCCGATCTGGTTAGCCTTGTCAGAGCGGAGTCACGCTGATGGGATACACACGACGCCGTGGCGCAAGAAGCCCTACGGCCCGGGAAGTGGAAGAGCCTGTTGTGCCGCAGGGGACGCAAGACATGAATGACTTGCTTCGCGCCATGCGCATGGAGGATAGGCCTCCCACGGCCACGGTTCGAACTAGGCCAGTATCTACGCCTAGGCCTGCGCCTAGGCCTGTGGCGGCGGAACCGGAGATCCCAGCAAGTAGGGCCTACGCTCAAAATCTTTTGAGGCTATCGCGTGCGGAGGGTGCAAGGCAGGATGCCGCAGCAGCCCAAATAGAGGAAACTGAACCCACGGCCGATTTTGGGTGGGTTAAGTACCCGAGACCAACGCCTCCAGAGGACCCGCGACCTGAACGCACCATTCGTAGGCTATCGCCGGATGAGATCGCTGCTGTCGGGCAGTTGACCGAAACCATTCGTCAACATGGTATGCAAGGTCAGATGGAGCATTGGGCGAGGCGGGGAAGAGTTCAAAATCCATACGCTGTTTCAGATGAACAACTACAAAGAGCTCGATCTGGCCTAACAAGAATCATGTCTCAAACAAACATTCCAAATCAGTCTGATCTTGAACGGTTGGTTGCCGCGGGTTCGCACGATGTGTATGAGAATCTGGATTGGATTCGAAGCAATGTAAGGAGAGGCAGTGGCGGATGGCGTGGCACCACATGGGAGAGCGGAACCCCTGCTGAATTAGGACGCATGATCCGTGAATACGGAAAAAGCCTTCGTGAAGTAGATCCGTCCACAAATGCCCCAGTCTTCAGGTATGTGAACAGGACAGCAATTCCGATGTCCAGCCTACGACCCGGCCAGGCCCAACAGAGGCAATACGAAGAATATCTTGAGCTATTCCCAGAAGTAGAAGCGCAGTTGGTTGCCGAGGGATTTGAGCCATTGCCCGACTATGAGGCCCCAGAACCAGTCGCCCCCGAACCTCCGACGATAGCTGCTCGAGAACCAGATGATGTAGATGCCGCTATCGGTTTGCTTTTCTCGCCGGAACCAACCAGCTCGGAAGAGGAAACAGCGGTGCCCATTGCCGATATTGATACCGAGTAGGAAACGCTGTGGCCAACGGAACTGACGACCAACTCCTCGAAGACTTCTTCACCGATCAGCCGATACCGCTGACGGCCGAAGAGTTGGAGCGCGTTCAGCAAGTCTCAAGGGAGTATAGGCCCCAGCCTATTTCTGCACGGCCCGTAGAAGCTGAGCGCGAGGAACTTCCAGAGGAACGAGAGGAACGAGGTGCGCCGGAAGCAGAACCGCGAGACCCACGCGTGGCTCGCATCCCAGAAGGGCCCACCTGGCTGGAGCGATCAGAAGCCAAGATGGCATTGCGCCAGTTCGTTGAGGATGACCTGGCCAACACTCCAGGCCTAACCGCCGCAGATGTTCGTCGTCGCATGGACGAGCTCGACAACCAGATGAGCGTTGCCCCCTATGGTCATGCCCCGACCCTACCGGGCCCGCCGAGCATCGAACGTATTCGAGAGCTAATGCCGGAGGACCCCGACGATAGGCCAGCTGGCGGTCCACATGTGCGCCAGGTTCGAAGCTCGCATGTGCGAAAAGTACTGGAAGCCATCGATGCTGGTGCGGAAGAGGAAGAGATCCAAGAGCTCATCGATAGTGTTCCACGCGCCCACTGGCCTGACGAGGTTCTCATGCCTCGTGGCCTTATGCAGGCCTGGGGTCGCGCTACTGGGCCTCGGGTCATTGACATTCCGAGATCACAAGCCCAAAGAATCCCCGAAATGCGGTGGGCCCATCGCCGTGAAGTCGCCAGAAAGTATGAAGAGATGATTGCGGACAGGGGCCTTGGTGCCGCCTTGAGCTCTGTCTGGGCACCAAACGTCCGCATGAGTCTTGAGGAAGCGGAGAGGCTGAAGCTATATCTGCCAGATGCTCCTGAATACGATGGTTGGGCCACGGCTGTAGCCACCCTATCCGGAAGTGGCGCTGGCATTCTCTCTGGCAGCGGCGCTACGCGAGCTCTTCTGTCTCGTATACCTGGTGGAACAACCACCATGACGCAGGCCGCGCGAAGTGTTGCTGGCCGGATATTCGCAAGAGGTGCGGCTACGACAGCTGGCGCAGCACGGGGTGGCGCGACTGGTGCAACTGGTGGGCCTGTGGGCATTGCCGCTGGCGCGGTCATCGGTGGCGCCATTGGTTTCGCTAGCGGAAAGGTCTACGAGGAAATGTCCCGCGGTGGAGAGGACTTCTGGAAGCCCGTGCCGGCCTTTGGTCGGGAAGCCGGTGACGATGGATGGTACTTCGCGCTTCCCGCTGGCCTGGTCAACCTTTCGGCAAGAGCTCAGGTCAAGCTGGGGTTCGGAACGCAGAACCTGATTCCGATCTTTCTGAACGACCAGGACGCTGCCCGGTTCCGCGAGGAGATTGCCAGGTCTCGGCCTACAGAGTCATTCGAGCAGATCGTGCGCGAGCTTCAACTCGCGAAAGAGCAGGGGCTGTCTGATGAGGAGATCCGCACGAATCTCGGGCCAACCTTTCGCGGAATGATTGCCAATAACGCTTGGGTAGATCTGCCCAGCGAGATGCGGCTTGGGAACCTGAATACAGACGAAATGCGGAGATGGGCTCGCCTTCATCCGGAGGCTGCCGATGATGCCTCGATGCCGGGTTTGGCTAGAGTAGTCAATGCGATCAATGACGACAGGATTGCAGACTCGACACTGCTGAACTCCATCGAGTCTATTGCTATCGGACAACTTCCGCCGTCGGTGTATGCGCACTCAATCCCGTCCGAGCAGTCCATGGTAGACGCCGTCTTGATTGCTGGCGGCATTACGATTGCAGCAATCGAGGCCACTGGCGGTAGGACCCCGCTGCAGTTCGAGCGGGCCTTTGGACGACTGATGCTTCGTACTGAAGAGGTGGACGGTCAGCCGCAGATCGTAGAGGGCTCCGTTGGGCGAGTGATGCGTGTCGTTGGCGCCGCCACGGAGTTTTACGCAGAACTGCCGATTCCGTACATCACCCCAGCCGGGCGGGACTTTCAGCGCACCGGAACGACGATGATTCGGAGTCCGGATTCCAGTTACATGGCCCGTATTCTGGCAAATATAGAGACTGGCGAACTTGGATTCGCCAGGCACATGACTGACGATGCGCTGGCTCGTGGTCATGAGCGCGGGTCGCTGCAGTACGACCTTCTTGGCGGGTTGGGAATACTGTCTGATTGGATGATCTACTGGGAGCGGCCGTTCATTGCGGCGGCCGGCGTGCCAACCGGGATGGGAGTTCGTGCGTATCGGGTGTCCAAAGATTTCACCACATCTGAAATGGCCCTGCCGACTCGCGCTAGGATGATGCTTGCTGGCGCATCACCGTGGATTTTCAAGAAGACGCTTAGCGACGATGTGCTTCCTGTTCAGGCGGCAATCAACCGACTCGAAGATCTCATTTCAGGTGAGAAGACCCTTGATGACGTGAAGGCAGCACTCGCTAGAGTGGATGAGCCCGGTGCTCTTAATTTACGCGAAACCAGGGTGGCAGAGCAGGTCCGTGACCGGATGGAGAGCACCGGAGAGTCCTACAGGGACGCACTGAATACCGTAGACAGGGCCATGGACGCAGACGTCTGGACCTTCATGCGGTTCTTGCTCGACGGGGCCGTCCAGAACTCCATTCGTCGTGGCGACAAGGACATCCTGAAGATCATACCAAGCAAGTGGCACGATTCACTCTACGATGTCTTGCGGGCAGCTGGCGTACCGAACGTCAGGCAATTTCTCGAAGACATCGGAAACTGGTCATCACAGGCTGGAAGGTTCCATCTGTCCGCGATTGAGCGCCTCATGACCGATGGAGACCCGGGAACTCAGGCGCTACGCATGACTCCCGAGTACAAGCGCGTCCAAGCCGGTATAAATGCGCTCGTAGAGGCCGGCGATCTTCAAGAGTCGCACGCCGCCTGGATGCTTGGGCTCATGGAGCAAAACGCCTGGCGCCTCACCCTGGATGATGCCGTTACGGAAATCACCGATCCGGTCGATTTCTTTCGCTACGTTGAGATCCGTCGTCGAGGAAAACCGGCAGAACCTCCAACTGAACTTGGACCAGAGCCTATTGAGGTCGAGGGGCCTGAGCCCATGCCGCCGGTTGAGGACCTGTTGCCTGGGAGCTCCGAACCGTCAGGTGTGTACAAATTCGTTCCAGACCCAGACGTAGAAACGACTGGAAGAGGAACTTGGGAATCAGTTGATATTGAGCCTTCGCCAGTGTCTCCGGATGAGCCATTGGTGGTACCCACCTCTTCCCGAAGCCTGGATGAAGAGGGGCGGCTGCTCACCCCCCTCGACCTACCTGACGATGTAAAGGCGCTTGGCTACGAAATATATGGCCAACCTGGCAGGAGGGACATTTTTGGCGCCCTTGGGCTTAGACCTGAGGTGCCTCTGATGGTGCGCAGACTCAAGGGGGCGCGTCCAAATGAGGGAGAACCGGTTGGTGCGCTATGGCTCAAGACCGCCACGCGATTTGATCTCGGCGGATTTGAGTGGTTGGCGGAGGCTGGCATAGATACCCCCACGGACCGCCTGCGGGCCAGCATTTGGAGTTTTCTTCGAGAGGTACCAGAGGAACAACTGCCTGTAGAGTTCTACTTTGCGGATGTTCTGGAGAGAAACATTTCCGCTGCCGAGCGCAAAATCGTTTTCGATGATTTTGGCGATCAGGTGAGGAAACTTTGGGCCGTTGGTAATAAGATCAGGCCTGTACCATTCCTCACGATCATTCCTGGCCGTGCAAGCGAGGTTGGCTACACCCACATATCCGATGATTTCTTTGGCTTGCCGACCACCACAAGAGCGATCGAAACACCTGATGGGTACACCATTGTTCTTGCAGAAGCACATCCACGGTGGGCCAAAGAGCGTGTAGAGGTCATAGAGTTCCCCCGCCGACCGTTGGAGGCGCCACCGCCTCGAGTAGAAGAGCCGGAGGCACCACCTACCCGGGTAGAGGAGCCCGAGGAGCCAACCGTCGAGGAGGTGCCTGCACCTCGGGTAGAAGAGGCACCGCCAGCTGAAGAGGTGCCCGCGCCCAGAGTTGAGGAGCCAGAAGCACCCCCGGTTGAAGAAGCTCCCGCACCCGAGGTCAAGGTCAGCAAGCCAGAAGAGGTACCAGACAAGGTTCGATCTGTTCCGCTTACCGCAACGATTCGAGAGAAGGCACTTGAACTGCTTGAAATAGACCTGTCGAAGATGAAGAAGCCTGGGCTCGTCAAGATCATTGGCGATCTCATCATCATTCCGAACAAGACAGCGAAGATGCTCAAGAAATACACCAGAGATGACCTCGCTGGTGCAATTCAACGCTGGGCTGAGCTCTACGGTCGCTATCCCATCCTGACTGGTAAGGACGCACCTGGTCCAGTCGAGCCTGGCGCGACCAACCTAAGGCGGCGCCTATCGATCTCAATGGTTGATCAATGGTTGTTCGATGGGCACCTGACCACAGCGCAGGCCGCCAAGTTGCATGTCGTAATGGACCGGCTTCCGTCGGAGTGGTTTGAGCGCACAGCGCTCAGCGATATCGAGCATCCGGAGATCTACGAATCGACCCGTGTGTTCGGCCAAACCCGTTTGCGCAAAAAGCCCGACAGTCAACTTGATGACGCCGCAATGGTCCAGGCGCTCAGGGCAATCATCGTCCCAGAAACCAGGCTGCCGACGAAGTTGTCCAAGGCTGCGACCGCGAAAATGGCAGCGCTGTCGTCAGATGAGCTCTTCGGCGAGCTCGCGAAAATCATCGACGACACAGCCTTTAAGGAATTCAAGCCTGGCATCATGATCGGCGACGTTCTGGAGGCCAACAAGGCCTTTATGAAGGAAGCCCGCCCGTATTTCGTGGAGATTGCTCAGCGCCTGTTTGAGGACCCAGAAATCCAGATCAAGCACGGCTGGAGTGGAATGCGCTCCATGCTTGAGCAGTATTCAGATCTCGGCCGAGTTGAGGCGAAAGGACCCAACAGTGTCTTGCGAATGGGAGACGCGGAGGAGTTCGTTCTGCGGACACTCACTGATGAGTTCATTGGGTTCCACGACAAGGACGTGGTGCTCTTCCACATCCTCCACGAGATTGCCCACACCCTCATCAAGAACATCCTGACGGACCAGGAACTCTCAGCGCTGGACCGCGCGTTCAACATCCACCGGGCAGCTGGCTTCAAGGGATGGCATCGGCGGGAAGAGGCTGCAATCGTCAGCATCAAGGACGCCAGTGTACTTAGGGATGAGTGGGCCGCTGACATGCTGGCCTCGAACCTACTGGGCCACCGTGGGTTCGATGAGCTCATGGCTGCTATCGAAGCTGACGATCTTGCTGATGTGGGGCAGGAAATGGCCCTCCCAAGACAAGCACGCGAAGTTGGCGTCGGAGGATTGTCCGAGTGGGAACTTGCAGAAAAGCTGGATGGCTTCAACGGAGACGGACAGCGGATTGCCGAGTGGATGTCGGAAAACGTAGACGATCCATCATACAAAGCAATTTTGAATCTTATTGTCCCGCACCTTGAAGATGTGGACTTCCAGATTCTTAATGTTGGCGACACCGCCCCTCGGGGAATGGGCGATTCGATAGGCTATGCCGTTCCCGGGTGGACACCCACCCTTTACCCGCGTGCGCCAAACGTCAAGGCCACTGTATACCTTCGCGGGCCAGATGCAGGAAAAACTGGCCTCTATAGCGAAGCTATTACTCATGAGTTTCTTCATGCCGCAACGATGCGGAGAATGAGAGAGGCCAAACTTGTCGGCAACGAGGGCACGGCTCTTAATAAGACGTGGTTTGAATTTGAGGATCTTACAAAGACGGTGCTTGCCGAAAGAAAGGCCAGATTTGAGGCTGGAGAAACGATTCCCGGGCCGAATTGGATCAATGCCGATGAGCTCATGGCGTGGGGCCTGACGAACAAGGACTTTCAGGACTGGCTGCGGACAATCAAAGTCGACGTGAACAAGACTGCATTCACTCGGTTTGTAGAACTCGTTCGAGACCTGCTCGGAATCCCCGCAAAGGAAACGAACGCACTCACGGAAGTGATCCGGCTCACGGAAAACATTCTAACGGCCGATGTCAGCAAGCTTCCTCTACGCGAATGGACGGCCCCAAGGCCAATAATTGCGGCTCCAATAAGGTTTGCGGACCAGGTTCGAGGCCTCTTTCAGGGTCTTTTTGAGCGCATAGCCTCCGTCCTCAAGCGTACCTATGGGGACGAGGGCATCATCAAGGCTCTCGACATCAACAAGGACGTGGCTGACTACTTCACTGGGTTAGTCGACCGGCTGATGAGTGGGGAGGTGGACGTAGCGCCCATACGCCGCATCTACGAACGCAGATCGAGAGAACCAAGAACGCTGCACTCAATCTCCTCTTCCAAGCGCATGATTCGGCTCCGCGATGTGTCCGGTGTTGAACCATCGGAGATGGGGGTGGGAGAGCTCGACCTGGCTGTTCGCGATGCTGGGTTCATTGATCTGGACGACGCCAAGCGGGCCATGCGTGATGCCTATCTTGACTTCGATGAGTACGAGCGCCTCTACGCAGCATCCCGGGAGCTCCTGGGGCCCGAAAAGCTCAGCGAGGGCCCGAGTAGGTGGGGCAGTGAGGGCGAATGGTTTGTCAGTGGAGCGGTGGCCGCGAAACTCAGAGAGCTCGCAAAGCGAGTCGAGGCTCTGGGCGAGGACATCATGGCCAGGTACAAAGAAGGCCAACTTGATGGAATCGAGGATCTGGAGGCTGAGCACGCAGACCTGGTCTCTCGGCTTCACGCGGCCGAAAATGAGTTGCAAACAGGCGCCTCTGGCATTGTTGAGAGTGTAGGCAGCTTAGAAGAAAAGCTTGGACGCACCTACGTTAGGTGGCAGCAGAACAGGGCAGACCCCGAGGCTCGTTTGAGCGAAATGGCTCATAAGCGCAGCGATGGTGACTACGACAGGCCAATGTCCAAGGCCGAGTACGATGGCTATTGGGCTGATGCCGTTAGGCACAACCTGCAGTTCGGGTACTCCTATTCGGCCATCAGTAATAGGCCCGTCCTAAAACTTGGTCAGCTTGCCAAGATGTCCAACAAGAAGCTGCTGGCCATAGCGGAAGACGCCTGGCAGGTCCGAGAAAACATCAGAAGGCGCTACCCGGCGGCTGAAAACAGGGTGAACGAGGAAGCGCTGGCCGCATGGAACCTGCAGCGAATCATGGTGAACAAGATGCCTGCTGCAGTTCAGGCAGCACTTGAGCTCATAATTCACGATCGCGGTGGACCACGCGGAGCAAGAATGGACCCCCCGAAAGAGTCTATTCCCCCGAAGCCCTTTGAAATCTTTTTCCACGGCCGCGAGGGAGCCGAGAGGGGGTTCTTCAGCTTTGATTTTGAGAACTACCAGTCACTCGTCAACGTTCTGAAGTATGGGGACTGGCGAACGCTTCTGCAGGCCAATGCCTTGATGTTGAGCAAGTTCATGGGCGAGAGGTGGGCCCAGGGCTTCATCAACCATTTCGACCACGCCACAGATTCGGCCGGCCGCGTGATTCTTACGGCCCGTGGCGAGCTGCAGGCCGCTAAGGCGTTTGAGTGGTACATCCGCACGACAAACGCTCCGAGCGGCGGACTCAAGCGGTACTTCGACCAGATGCACATGACGCTGCAGGACTACTGGGCAAAGATTCGTGGCCGCACCGCCATCATCCCTCCGGAAGTACGCCAGTTCTTTGACCGCTTTCTTCGCCCGGATCTTCGGTATGAGGGAGACGCCATCAAGTTGGGCGCCTTGCGAGAACACCCAGTCACCTTTCTTAAGGAAACAGCCGCTGAACGGCTTACGGACGAGAAGCAACTCAGAACCGCAAAGAGGCGTGCGTTTTGGTCCGTGAATCTCCACCCAGACGTTGTGCGGTCCGAGCTCGGTATTCCGGTGGGTGCTACCGAGGTGAACGGTATCGAAATCTTGTCAGCAGCTGTGGGCTACATTGCGGCGGAAAACGCCAAGAAGTTGCTCGGACCAGGTCGTATTTTCATGATGAGCCCGCGGACGATGGTGCCTGAAACGCGCAGGAAACTAGTGCTCGATCGTTTGAGCGATCGTCTGCATGCCGCGATTGGCCAGTTCATACCAACGTGGAGCAAAACGAATAAAAGGTATGAACTTGATCCGGCACAGCAGGCTGGTATCCATGTTCTTCTTCAGGATGTAGCCAAGCACCCAATGGGGAACATCATTCCAGATCGTCTGCTGGAGCCTGGCGCTGATCTTAGTTGGATGGCCGTCACCGAATGGGCCAGTATCGCCGAGGCGATTGTCGACATAGAAGCTGGTGTAGGGGCTAGGAGGGCTCACTATTCAGAGCACATCAACCCGAGCCAGGCCTATGCGCTTTGGAATATGTTGAAGTCTGGTGTCGTAGACATATCTGAAGGCACCAATACTGTGACGGGGATGGTCAACAACCTGCGCAAGGCCTTCAAGTTGGATGTGTTTGCGAACGGAAACCTCGGTCCAGTCTTTCGAATTGTCTGGGAGAAGCGCATTCGCAGCATGGAGCTTGCCCCGCGCGAGATTTTGAAAATCGCTAGGGATGCGCTGAGTGGAGACAAAGAGGTCTCGCTCCAGCAGATCTACCTGAAGATGAAGGACTATCTCACGCCTCCAGTGAGCCCGTCCCTGGTCGACGACATCGTTGGAACGATCAATCTTGAGCACGTCGATCCGACGATGAAAGCCAACGCTACTGGCTGGCTTGAGTTTCTGCGGGAATTCACCTCTGCAGAAAAGAAAAGGCATTGGGGTGAGTCGACGGAAGCATCATCGGCCTTGTTGCGCGGCGAAGAGCCTATGGGGCCTGGCTACAACTTTGCTCCCACAGCAGAAGGCATGAGCAAACTTGAGTACCTCCTTTCAAGCCATCTCCAGCTTGAGCGTCTTCTTGGGCAGTCACAGAGGTGGACAGAGCAGCAACAGGTCAACATTCTTCAGCCCATTCGTCGATATGCGATGGACCTTGAGGAAGCCAAGGCGCGTGGGGTGGATGGTTCCGAGTGGTTAGCAACTCTTTCGGACGAAGATCTCATCGTACTGGGAGACGCCCTCGGGAAGATCGAGATTAGCTTGGACACGTCTCATAAGAGAATCACCCAAGTTGGCGAGTGGCTTATGCAGGCTGCTGCCGGTGAGCGAGACGCCTCCATCTTGGAAGGAACGACGGAACAACAGAAAGCGGCCTTCTACAAGTGGTTCTACGAAGGCAACTTCACCGCAATGTTTGATTATCTCTTGGAGTTTGGGCGCGAAGCCGGCCATAGCAAGACATTCTCTACATACGACATCAACCAGGCCATGCTCAACATGATGATTCGCTTGCGGGCCTATGAGCTCATGGGCCAGGTGTCCAAAGATCTCGCCCGCTATGGTCTTATGACCGACCTGTCTCAGTTAGGGACGGATATGCCGCTATTTGACGCCGTAACGGAGGCATACACTGGGTTCCGCCATGATTCACATGTCGACGAGGTGCAGTTCTACATTCAGATGCAGCTGAACTACCGCGCCACCGGGTATTTTTACAAAAAGACGGTGGATGTTCTGGCTCCAGACGGCACGCCAACAGGCGAAACACGCGACACATACGTTCATCGTGCGCCACCAGCGCCGAGAAGCAAGACAGGCAAGTCGATGCTGTCTCCGGAGCGTGCGGAATACGCCAAGAGTCGTGGCTGGGCGCGGGATCCAGAGATTCCAAGCAACTTTCACGAAATGCAGTCCTTTACCAGCGCCATGGAAATCCTTGATTCGATTGGAGTCAAGGCATCAACCGAAAAATGGGAACGCGTCCTGTTTCATGACGGCTCAGAGCACCTCATGCCGGCCGGTGCGGCCAGAGAGTATTTCGACGCACTAGAGCGGGTGGGAGAGCTCGGTACCGCCCGCGGCGGCGCGGCGCCAGCCAAGGCGTTCATTATTGGAAAAGCCGGTAGAGTACGGGTCAAAGAACGACCGACTGGCATCGATGTAAAGCAGTACCCAGGAGCTGTGGCGAAAGCCCAGTTTGGAAAGACAATCGACGACATGATGACGCTTTTCCCCATGACGGCACGCCACACGCGGATGGGCGTCACCACTGGGATTTTCCTGCCGAATCCTGCGTACTACTTGGGTGTGGCTGTTGGCGCTTTCTTCCAGCTGTACGAGGGGCTCGGTCCCCTGGGCGCCATTAGGGCCGTAGCTAGCCACAATCAGATGAAGGCCGCCCTTATGGCCCGCCAGTGGAGAGAAGGAGATTACAAGCCTTCCGCCCCTCCGATTCCGACCAGATCGGGCGAGCTTCTAACAACCGACCTTCTGTTCGATGAAGTCAACTTGGAGGGCATGAAGTCGAGTTACATCCGCGCGGAAGCGATGCAGGGCATTGAGGCGGATCTGCAGAAAGAACTTCGCAGTGCTCGATCTGGTCGTCTGCGAAGCATGTTGGGGAAAGTGTTCGACCAGGAGCGGTTGATCGAGACCGCCACCGCCATTGACAACTATTTCCGTCTTTCGGCTTTTCTGGATGCCCGCGTAAGAGGCATGAACTCATCAGACGCCGCCAAGCTCGCTAGGAAGATTGGGTTTGACTACGCGGCCTTGACCGAGTTTGAGAAGAAGTACATGCGCAGCCTGATTCTGTTCTACTCCTACTTCAGGAAGAACATGGATCTCTTCTGGGACACGCTCCTGACGAACCCGGAGCGGCTCATAGGGCAGATGCGCCTGATTCGCGGCGTTCACTCTGTGGCGCTCGAGGAGGACCCGGAGGTCGTGCTTAGGAAGTACGCGATGGGAAGACTTCCTGTGTGGTTCAAGGACGCAGCAGCCAATCAGCACGTACAGAACCAGTGGATGTATATCGTTCCACCACTTCCGTACCATGACGCGATTATGTGGCCCATTGATCTATTTGGCGCCCTCAAGGGCGACAATGAGGCCCTTCGAGGCCTGGTGGCCCACGTCTCGCCGTGGTGGCAGGCCCCATTTGTGTTTGCTACCCAGAAGGACATCTTCTGGGGCAAAGAGCTTGAGCTCTACAACAGGGTACCCACCTGGTTGGTTGAGTGGGATCTCAACATGACTGGTGGGATGCTGGTCAAGGACCTCTTTGACGTCCAGTTGAGAGCTCACGCGGACCCATCCAAGGCCGATGCCCCCGGAATGGAGCGTTGGTACCATGCTCGTAATGCTCAAGCCTGGTGGGCCTGGCGAAACCTGATGCAATTCCCTACGGCTGGCCGTTCCATGGACACCATCAGCGCGATTGATCGCGCCAACATCGGTCCTGTGGAGTGGATCAACGCTAAGACCAAGGAACTCGGGCGCGGTTACGATCCCGCAAGCGTCATCTTGACGAGGCCGTCTGATTTTAGCGAAGACACCATGACGCCCCGGCCAGGCCTGACCGAGCTCGACGAGTTCCTGGGGCTCATTGGAATTCGCCCCATGCAAATCATGCACGGCCACATTTCCGGCATTAAGATCCAGCAGCGCCAGATCGCTGAACTACGCAGGGCCGCAGCGAGGGCGAGGCTTTCCGACCCCGGAAGGTACCCTGGTGGTATTCTGGAGTTGGTTGGCCCCGGCTTTGTACCACCCAAGTAGCCTGCCCAGATTCCCTTCACCGTGATATCCTTCTCTCCGATTCACCACGTCTACTTCCAAGGAGACCACTACCATGTCCCAAATTCCTGAACTTATGGGCGGACGACGCCTTACTCACGATGCCATTAGCGATAAAGGTTGGTATACCCGAGGCGTAGGCGACAAAGTTCAAATCTTTTCCGACTTTATGGGCGGCGGCGCACTGCCGCTCGATACCGCTGGCGGCGAAGGGTTTGTCAATCACGACACCTCGAGTTCTGGTGCGCCTACTTTCGCGTTTCAAGGCACTGCCGATGGCGTGTATCGCATGGCGTTCGCCAGCACGAATGAGGCCGAATACGTCGCAACATACCTCGGAGACGCGGTTTGTGTCCCCTTTGACAAGAAGCCGATTTTTGAGGCTCGTGTCAAGTTGACCCTCAGTACGGGGACTGCTCTTACCTCTGCTGAGCGCCTCGTGATTGGCCTCGCGTCTGCGAGAAACAACACCCTGAGTAGCATTGCTACTCATGCCTGGTTCAGACTGGCGGGCGCCAACAACAACATCAAGGTCGAAACCGACGACGGCACTACAGACAACGATGCTAACGACACAAACAAAGACTACGTCGATGCGACGTACTACAAGTTCAGGATTGATTGTAGCGATACGTCTGACATTCAGTTTTACCTTGATGACGTGAACGTCACCCCTGAAACCATGACGCTTGCTGGCGCGTCGGCCGGCACTCTACTCCAGCCATACATTGAGTTTCAGAAGGATTCTGGCACCACGACTCATGCCATTGATATCGACTACATCTCAGTACTCTGGAATCGCACCTGATCCATCCACCTTCTAACTAGGAGGCCGGAATGCAGGGCTTCATTGTCAACGCTAATGCTACAACCGAGGTCAGAGATACTTACGCGGCTATGGGTGGTGGTAATGTTGGTTTGATTCTTGAAGAAGATTCTACCGTCGACGCCAAATCCAGGGCAATGCCGCAGTCATGCTATCTATCGCACCTCGACCTTTCCCTTACCAACGCGAACAGCGCCACTACGGTGGATTGTTTTTTTACTTGGGATACGGGTCGTGATCATCCCATGACTGGTGAGGCCACTGGTCAGAAGTTGAGTGAAGGGGTAACTAGCAACCTCAAGCATGTATCGATTTCGCTCGATGCTGTGGTGACAGCACCTACCGCCCAGACGACGGCTGGGAAGTGCGTTCTGTGGGTGCAAGTGAATAACCACACCGGAAATCCAGAGATCGCAACAGCCAGGCTGCACTGGGCTGATTCGAAAGCTGGCAACCATTAGGGGGTAGCATGGGTTTCAACAGTCCGTTCAATAGTAGCGGGGGGTCACAGATCCTTAGCGATCTGGATGTCGATGGCGGAACCCTCTCAATCGACGAAACCAACAACCGCGTTGGCATTGGCACAACAGCGCCAGACGGGCGGCTGCATGTGATGAAGGGTTCTGCCGGAAGCGTCACGGCCAGCGGCGACGGTAATGCGCTTGTAGTTGAATCTGATGACGTTGCCGGCATGACGCTGCTAAGCCCTGGGGATGGGGTGATCTACTTTGGGGATGCGGCAGATAACGACGAAGGCCGGATCGCCTACAAACACTCTGACAATTCGATGAATCTGTGGACCAACAATGCGGTGCGCTTGACGATTGACAGTTCAGGTGATGCGACGTTTTCTGGAGCAATCCAGGCGAACAGTACAGTGACGGTTGGTACTGGAGCGCAGGCTGATACATACTTGAACTTTGATGGCAATGCTGTTGATTTCCGCATTGGCGTAGATGATGGGAACGATCAGCTTGAGATTGGGAAGGGAGTTGCCCACGGCACTACGTCCGCCATCATTATTTCCTCAACGCCCCAAGTAGTAACGACTACAGCCTTTGGGCAGAGTACCGGCGGGACCTTTGGGACCTTCTCTGACGGCGATGCTACTCCTTCTGTTGGTACTGGGAACCTCTGGAAGCATCACGCATCTACCCAGACAATCACGATGTTCGATGACGGGATTGCTGGCCAAGTCATCAACGTCATTTCAACTGCGGCCATTACTTATGACGTGACGGGCACTAATCTCAAGGGAGGTAGTGTTGACCTCGTTACAGCCAGCGGGGACGTGACGCAGTGGTTCTTTGACGGCACTAATTGGTACTTGACCTACTTCATGGACGTGTCCGCTGACCACTCGGTTATCGGTGGTGGTGGTGGCGCTTCGGCAGACGATGGCAACCTCATCATTGGCATTCAATCTTTTAGTTAGGAACAACTCATGGCTGTTACGTTCAATAAGAGAAGACTTTCCGGGTCAACTGCTGGAAGAGGCCTTACCGTTACTGCTACCGCTAGCGGCAATCAGGTTGTTCACGACCCGATTACGACGGCAATTGCTACTGGCGACTTCGATGAGGTTTGGCTCTGGGCAACCAACATCCACACCACGTCTGTCAAACTTACAATCGAGTTCGGCGCAACAACGGCAGCGAATGACCACATCGTGGTAACCATTCCCCCAGACAGTGGCCTTGTTCAGGTGCTCCCTGGTCTGCTTATTAGCGGCAACAATGATATCCAAGCCTTCGCGGGCGTTGCGAGCAAGATCAATCTCTTTGGCTTCGTCAACCTGATTACGGAAAGCTGATGTCGCGTAGGTCACGAGGCTCACTGAGGCTCGGAAAGCCAGACCCTGGATCGGCACAGCCAACCTTCTCCATGGAGGACGTTGGCTTCCAACGCCTCTACCTCGGCAATGCAGACGCCTCGGAACTTGCGCCTGTCAACAGGACCGGAGTAGAAGTCCCGGCAAGTGGCGCGACGTTCGCCATTTCAAGCGCTACTGATACGGCTGATTACAGCACGGCTACTATTGCTGGAACTTGTCAAGGCTCGGGTCTCCAGCCACACAACGCCTATGTTTCGGCTTGTTGGAGTTGGAAGATGTTCGATATCCTCGGCAACCCAGTGACTGGCGCCACCCCTGTTATCCTTCAGTGGGCCGTTGTGCTGACATCAAGAGATGCAGTAGGGGAGGAATTCCCAGACAGCGGCAATCTCAGTGTAAATCCAAGATCGTGGCTGTGTTTGGGGGTTTCCGGGGACGATGCAGAGAACTTAGACGACAACTCGCAGCCAGCCCTCTCTGGATTTGAGGTCAAAACCCACGGCAATGTCGCGAGGCACTTGTCTGGAATGGCTTTGAAGGGCGGAAACATGACGGGTGAGGCTGGTCTTGCTACCACTTGCGGTAAGGTAACAGTGGCCACCATGACCATGGGCCCCGATGATTCGGGGATCTGTACTGCTGGGCCGCTGGCCAGTACTATCTTGGGGGTAAAGACGGCTGGAACTAATACCTATGCCGGGCAAGAGATCTATGATTCGCGGAATTATGATCGAGACACATCCGCAGGACTCATCGGCCTGGAGCTTGCTCCAAACTCAACAACACAATTGAACTGGATGCTTGCTCTGGGCAGGCAGACACTCACCCCCGCTACCTCGGATACTGTCGCTGTGTGGCGTTTCCGTATCTACGCCCGTGCCATCCCAGCGATAATGTACTCAAATGCGGACCCGACTTGGCGGAACTTCGCCAGAACTTGGTTGTAAGGTAAAGCATGGATGCTGCACTACTTGTAAGGGCCGCTGATTCTGCATCGGCTGACGCTATCGTCTCGGATGGGGGCAGTGGCTCTTTGTGGGGGGTTGCCCTACCAGCCGGTACATTTCTCATAGCCAAGGATAGATGGGCTCTCATTGCATCGGAGTATGCCGTTCTAGATGAGCTAGATGAAAACCTCCCTGCGGGGGTCGAATACTTTCAGACCTTCGAGTATGACCTCTCTTCCCTCTCAATCAACCAGTTGACCTACTACCTCTTGGGCAAGGGCTCGGCGTGAGCAAAGACCTCTTAGCTAAGATTGCATTGTGGTCTTTGCCTGTCTTTTGGGGCGCAGCGGGAGTCTACGCCCAAGTGCTTGGTACAGTGGAAGACGTCGAAGAGGTCGCCGAAAAGCTTGACGTTCACGAGGACCTCCCCGGTCACCCGGTGGACCACCAAAGAATGCAGGACCACACACAGGTCATGGTAGAGATCGTTACCGAGCAGCGCGAGATGCGGTCAGAGCAACAGGACCTGGCTTTGTCGGTCGCGGCTATCTGCCAGGCGACTGACGCGAGGTGTAACTAATGGCTGTAAGCAGCACGAATGGGCTTGAGCTCAACACTCATGTAATCAAGAGCACGGCTATCAATGCCACTGTTTCAGACAACGTCAAGTTGTCATCTGGAACCCTCCATGCGATTTCGCTCTCAGCAGCAACAAACGGCGGGACAGAGACCGGCTTCATCAAGCTCACGTTGACGGACACAGCTGTTGTGGTTGCTACAGACCCATCGGACATTCAGTTTCCGCTTAGAGAAGGCAATACGATTTCAGTAGACATCACTGATTCGTCGGTGAGCTCTGCTGGCGGTGTTGCCTTTGATGTCCTTGGTGTATGGCAGGTCAATGCCGCGGCCAAAGCAGGCAATACAGCGATTGGTGATACCATCACCGGGTACTTCACGGTCAAGTAATGGCAACTTCAAAAATCACAGCACTGACTCCCCTCGCTTCCTTCATGTGGAAGGACACGGCGGCGACAACAACTGTCGTTACAGTGACTGGCGCTACGAGTGGTTCTCTGCTGCAGGTAGATCTCGATAATCAGGTCGGTAGTGCCGCTGTGTTTTTGAAGATGACCTTCCCGAGTTCCGGAACACCAGATATTGGCACCACAGCAGCTGACATGAAATTCTACGCGCCGGCAGGCAAGCGCATCATCTACACGATTCCACAGGGGATCCCGTTGGCGTGGATCAACGGAAGCGGGCAGTTGTACTACTGGCTCTCCACGAGCAATACAGAGTCAAGCTCTGCAGCTCCGGCTTCTGGAGAAGAGCCTACTGTGCGAATCACGCTGACGGCATAGTCGTGTATAGGATCGTGTGTGATGCCCGATGATGACAAAGGAAAGGGTTTCAATCCTCTCTCGGGCATGCCGCCGTGGGCCTGGGTTTTGCTACTGGGCAGCGGTAGCGGTATCGGTTTGGGTGGGTTGTCTCTTGTTGAACAAGAAGAACAAGAAGAACGAGAATGCCCTGACGAGAACGAAATATCTGTAGCTGTTGCTCGGGCAGAGGCGGCAGAGGCCAGCCACCGGGCAATGATTGATAGCCTCCAAACCATGGCTCTTCTTTTAGGTGAGTGTCAGACAGACAGGGATGAGGAGCCTCCGAGGAACTCCACCATGAGGTCATCCTGGTGAGTGGTGGCTTCTCCCTCGATGAACTAACCACCGCGCTCCACGACGCGGTCATCAAGGCCTCGAACATAGGTGAGCAGGCCGCTCTATCCGCTATTCAAAAGGAAGAGCAGTGGGTCGTTGTGCTAAACGACGACGGAACTCCAGCGCAAGATGACCACGGTAATGCTGTCTACAGGCCGCGCATGGTCACTCTGCGGTTGCCGTTCTGGGAGGATGGCAAAAAGATTGAGCGAGACATCGAGGTTCCACTCTCTACCTTGACGACCAACAGCCAGCTGATGCTCGACAAGATCTCCGTGAAGATGAAAGTTCAACTCCATGGCCTCGATGACAAGGCCGATCTTGGTTGCGAGCACAGAAAGATTCGCATCAACACGAATACGGGCGGGTTTCTTGGAAAGAAAAGCGGTAATATGGCTGAGCTTGAGCTCGTGTTTAGCGGCAACGATGCAGCGGAAGGCGCAGTAAGAATCGATAACCAACTGATCAAGCTCATTCCTTAGGAGAAAAAATGCCTGATGGCCTCGTCTCAATGTCCTCCCAGTTTGGTGGCTTGCCGATGGATCAACTCATCGGTGGACCACTCAAGGCTGCATGCGATTCACAGGTACAGCTCGCGGCTGCTACTGCAGACTTCATTCAGACCGTTGGCCTTGAGAAGGATGCGAATGGTGTCCTCACAACCAGGACGGTTGACTTCACCTACCAGAAGCCGGTGAACGATGGGCAGGGTGGGTTCACAGAAGAAACCAATAGTCTTTCTGTTCCCTTGCTTGCTATCCTGAATACTCCATCGCTATCTGTGAAGGAAGTGGACGTGGAATTCACGATGGAGGTGAAGTCCAGCACCTCATCCAAGGCCAGTCGCGATTACCAGGCCACCCTGGATACCGAAATCAAAGCAGGGTGGGGCCCGGTCAGTGTTGACGTGAAGATCCACGGGTCAGTCTCATCTCACAATGAGAACACGAGGAGCTCGGATAACTCCGCAAAGTACACTGTGAAGGTACTAGCCCGAGACGACGGAATGCCTGAAGGACTAAAGCGATGTCTTGACATCGTTCAACAGGCTATTGCAGAGAAGCCACAACCAGCAGCTCCAGTCCAACCGTAGGTAGATCATGGCAATCAGCATTACAACAATGTCGACCAGTATTGGTGCCGACGTTGTTTACGACACCGGAGTCGGTCTTACCGCTGTCGAGAACATCGTTGGCGGCTCTGGCACCTGGTATACGATCTGCGCCAAGAACACAGACTCTGCAACTGCATACCTCAAGTTGTTCGACGCCAAGACATGCGTGCCTGGTACTGATCATCCGAACTGGGTGCTGCAGTGCAAGGGTAGCGATACCAGCATCTGGACTGTTCCAGACGGGGTGACGTTCCCAACTGGTTTGAGCTACTTTGCGTCGGAAGAGCAGGGCATTACGGCCACAACGGCACCGAGTGCGCTGACTATGTGGATCGTTATTAAGAAGGATTGATACCATGGCTACTTCCGCAACAACATTCAGAACGAATATCGCATCCATTGAGGTGGTGGATACCGATTGCACTACGACCAGCAGCAACGACCTTACTGGTAGTGTTGGAAGTCTAGGGCCGATCATGTATGAGATCGACAACACCGGAAACACCACGACCTTTGCTCACCTCAAGGTGTACGACAGCGCGGACCCTGCTGACGGCGGCAGTGCAAGTCCAGAACTCATTCTTCGCGTGCAGGCCGGCGTGAAGCGGCAGTTCATTTGTATGACTGAAAATACGACCCCAGCAGGAGACGAAATTGCCAACCTGTCGCTGCGATGCGTGACGGAAGGCGGTATTGCCGGAACCACCAGCCCAACATCTGACGTGACTGTTCGTGTTCTGATTAAGGACATGTCGTAGGCAGATCATGTTGATTCGACGTGGAGCTCGGGGAGAGCACGTTCGCGAGATTCAGGTGATTCTGAACAGAATTGGGTTCGGGCCCCTAGCCGAGGACGCTATCTACGGGCGCGGATGTGAGAGCGCGATCCGCCTTTTCCAGAAGGCCGAAGGGTTGGGGGTAGACGGCATCATAGGCCCGAACACCATGGCGGCCCTAAGGGGCGAGCCAACGCCAAATACGGGCCAGGAACCGGCCATCCTCGGCGTGCTTCGCGCCAAAGGGTACACGGTTTTTGACGATGGCCAGGTGAACATAATTGGCGTCAGGTCCAGCAATGCCATTGCCAACAGCTTCGATGATGAGATGCACCTGGTTTGGAAGAAGGGCAGCTGGAATCACAAGACCTATCCGTGTACTTGCGATCCAGGCACTTACTATCTGGAGCATCCAATGAAGGTAGAGGGCACTGCCATACTCTGCCCAGGGCAGTACCCGGTCTACAAATTCGACAAGCATCGGGGCACCTATGTCACTTTGTGCCAGAGGGCAGGTCCCGTGAAATGCTGGCGCGATAATACGAAGGACTCCATCCTTGACCACACAGGGGACCCCTCCATTTCGTGGGGAATTAACATCCACCATGCTGGCACTGACAGCACTGAAGTTCAAAAATGGAGCGCCGGCTGCCAGGTTTTCAAACGGCTGGAAGACTGGAGTGAAGCCGTGTCTATCTGGAAGAGCTCAGGTGCTGATCTATTTACCTATACGCTCATCGATGATACAGATCTGACCTCTTAGGAGGAGAAAATGGACCTCAAAGCACTACTAGAACAGCACAAGATCAAGGCCAGCTTCGTTGGCGGCGCCCTTGTGGTGAGCACAGCATACGGAAGCTGCCAGTTTATGGCCCCCGCGGAAGAGCCAGCGCCTGTAGAAGAGGCTGCTCCCGATGCTGAAGAGTCGGCAGAGGAAGAGGAGGCACCTGCTGCTGAAGAGCCTGCAGAGGAGGCACCTGCTGCTGAAGAGCCTGCAGAGGAAGAGGAGGCCGACGAGGAGGCATAGGCCTCCTCACGCGCCTACCTCACTCTGTCGCGGCTTCACTGCCCACGGCATCAGTCGCCTGGCTCGCATCGCTTTCTGGGATGGGGGCCATGGTGACGATGAGTTGCTTGAGGAGCTCCTTGAGCTCATCGTCTCCGGTGCTTCGGCTTGACAGCGCCGTGAGGACCTCATCAGGCAGCGGCTGCGTCTTCACGCTGACATTCACAGCTGGCGCACCGTTGTGGTACTGCAGGTCGGTTTGATTGAGCGCGTCGACCCAGCGGACCACGAGCATCACACATTCGTTACTCGAGGCATCCCGGCGGATGTCGGCCTCGAACTCCATCGGCTTCCACTCACCGTTGCCCTGGGTGTGCTCGATGTGCTTGAGCATGTCCTTGATCGTATCGTTCACCTTCTGCTCGAACAGGCCGGCTCCGATGTTTCCAATCAGACCAGTGAGTTTCCACTTTGTGTCGTGAAGCCTGGTCCTGTGACTCGACCAGGCCTTGGCTGTTTTCTTGTCGATGAGGATGCTATCGCAAACCTTGCGGACGATCTTGAGAAATTCCTCAGCCCGCATGATGGAGTCTTCTTCCTCCGAATCCTTGTTGGCGCTGGGCTTCAAGCCAATCTTCTGCGCATTGATGTGGTCCATTTCGGTCAGCAAAGACATTGAGATACTCCTTAGGCTGTTGGCCTATATCCTGATTAAGCGAACGGGTCAGCGTCTTCCGCGAGCTCGACCGGCTCTTCTGGTTCTGGGTGGTCGTGTACGAATTCGTTTGCGGGCTCTTCTGCAGCAGTCTCGACCACCCTCTTGGCCCTGCTCTTTCGCCTTTTCCTCTGCGCAGGCGGTGCGTCCGCATCAATGGTCTCGGTGACATTGAGCAGTGCCTGCTCGCCCGCATCCTTCTCAAGGTCCTTGCGGACGGCTTCTGGCACGAACATGTCCGTATTCTGGCCAGCAATATCCGAGACTGTGTCGTGGGCCAGCGCGGCCCTCGCATCAGCTGTGAGTGGCAGGTACTTGCAGATGCGTCGGATGACGGTCTTGCGCCACATCTCTTCGGTGTGCGTGACCCACGGCCCTGACTGGCCGCTGCGTGCCGAGTTGCGGATGGACTCGATCTGGTCTCGGCGCATGACCTCAACCTGCTTCTGGCCATCCTTGAAGAAGCACACAGCGTATGCGAGCACGGGCTGACCGGGATCCCCATCGTACTTCGGGCGGTGCCGAAGGACCTCTCCTCCCTCCAGATCGAAGACGTGTTCGAAGTCCTCGTTCTCGTGGACCACCCGAGCCACAAAGTTGGCGACATCGCCTGATCGGCGCACCAACTCCATCAGGCCGGTGTAGTCAATCCAGAGCTCGGCTTCCATGGTTTTCCGCTTGCTGTTGTAGAGCGGAACCAGGTGGGCTCGGTGTAGCACACCGCCGGCGACAAGGTTGAGCTCGCAGGCCTTGGCTAGAGAGGTGTAGACAGACTCTGGGCTGCAGTCCAGAAGGCGTTCGTTCTTGTAGGCCTCAAAGCAGGCCAGGTTGACGATGCGCTCAATATCTGTGCCCTTGGGGGCGATTCGCTTGAGGGTGGGGGATTTTCGCTCAAGGTATCGCTTGAGATCGTTCAGTCTGCCTGACTGTGTAAGTGCTGTGTTGCTCACGATTTATCTCCAATGATGCGCAGCACCCGGGCGCCAACGCGTACTGAAAGGTAGGACTCGTATAGTTCCGGGTGGTCCTTTTGAAACTTCTTCTGGTCGAATCGCTGAGAGTCTTTGTTCTTCTTCCAGGTGGCGATCTTATCTATGCCGGCGCCGTCGCCGATAGCGGCCCTCAGTCTGTTTTCGATTGTGCTCTTCTCAGACGAGAGCTCCTTGTGGAGCCGACGAACCTCGAGTAGACGCTCGTGCATTCCGATTTCATTCCCAGTCGCTGGGCGAAGTGACTCCGCTTTTGGGCGCGGGTGCATCAAGGCGAGTGCCGCCTTGGCTAAATCGCTGCCATCCGGAGGTGGCGGGACGTTCCCATCGACGTGCTTGCCCCACCAGGCGAGGGCGGTATCGAGGATCTGTGTGCCAAGTTCCTTGTCGCGATCGATTCGATATTCTCTGTAATCGTCCAGTCCAATCAGAACGGCGACATCCCATCGATCCAGATCGGACACCTCCATGTAGACTCTGCACTGCACCTCGACATCGAGTGGAACCAGGCCTGTCCCGCCTTCTCCCCATCCGCGCGAGGATCTGCGGGTCTTGATCTCCAGCCCCCACGTTTGATTGCGTGAGTCTGTGACAATGCGATCCGGAGTGCCAAAGATATGCGGCCTTTCGGGGTGCCAGACCAGGCCACACTCCTTCACCTCTACGTTTGGATTGCTCTCGGCGTAGAGCTCAGACACATACTTCTCCATGATCCGGCCACGCTTCATGACTGGATTGTCTGATTGCTCTTCGATTTCGAGGCGCATCTTGTTCGACCAGAGCGCAAACGGGCTCTTCCCGAAGGAACCGTTCTTCATTTCACTGCTGGCTGATGCGCACACGATGGAGGCGATATCGGTACCGCCTAGTCCACCCTTTCGTTCACGGAGCCACTGCTGCCGTTCGTTGGTTGTCATGTTCATAAAGGAAGCGTAGTCACGGCTGATGGGTGTGTCAAGGAGGCACACATCGGGGTGGACATATTATGGTAGTTTGGCTATTCTTGCCAGCGGAGAAGCACCCGATGGCCACAGTCGAGCAGTACCGTATGGCGTTACCTGGCCGCAGTAGCCGAGCTTCCTTTACAGAGTGGTTGAACGAACAGCTGGCGCCAATGGATCAAAGCCTTAGCGTTCACTACCTGCGCGACCTGGAACGAGGAAGAAAGATTCCATCACTATCATTGGCCGTCGCCATTTCACGCGCAACCAGCGGTGTTGTTTCACCCGCCGAGTGGCCTGGCCTCTCGTTCAAATTGCGGCTTTGAATAGCGGCACCAGGTGCACACCTTGTTTGAATCGATCAGCAGCAGCACTGACCCTGGACCGCACCGAGCGCAGAAGCCTGGAATGACTACGCCGGATTCACCATCAAGGGCGAAGACGTCTCCATGCCGAACGACTGTTCCGTTGGGGATATCTTCCCAGTTAAGCTCGTGCCCCGGAAACGGTACAATCACGCCTGAAGTTGCCACAACCCCATCCTAACAAACAGGAGTTCCCATGCCTCTTATTGATCGAGACAAACTTAGAGATATCCGAAGAAACTGGAAACGGCGGAATCTCAGCAAGGACTTGCCGGAGCTGCTGGCTCACATCGACATGCTTGAATCGATGGTCGGAGAAGGCAAGATCACCGTCAACGTCGGCGCCATCAAGGCCACAGTTGATGCGGGCCCAGACGGCAAGTTCGGCACCAAGGACGACTCGGTGAAGCTCAGCCGCGCCAAGAGGAAGCCTGCCGCACGGAAGAAGGCACCCGCAAAGAAGGCCGCCGCAAAGAAGCCGGCGGCTAAGAAGAAATCCTAGGATTCGATTTCGGTGCGCAGCGCAGCTGTCATCAACTGGAACGCGATCCACTCCTTGCGAAGCCGAAGAGTTTTCTTGAGCTCTGTGCGCACGGCTTCGTACCGTGGTCCGTAGGCGACCAGGTCATCGTCATCGTCTACTACCATCCAGCCGTTTTCACTGCTTTCAAGATTCCAGCCCTCGGGTAGTATCACTTGGCTATCTACCGAGGCATTGGGAAGCTTTCGATCGGCACCAGGCTCTGGAGGAACTCGCTCACGAACGCCATATGCCAGGCTCTCGCTGACTCCATGAAGGAGAGCACGAAGCATTCCTCGGACAGAAGGTTCCAGAACGTCTCCTCTTCACTACTCAGCATACGACGGGAAGCGTCCGCGTGCTTCCACAACTCGTATGGACGCATCCCTATCCACTTCTCTATCCCGGCAATCTCAATGTCGTCTGGTAGTTCTCCGTCCTGCTCCAGCTCGAACAGGGCGTCTCCAACATAGGAGTTGACATCGCTGATCGATTCCAGCTGGAGCTCCTCAACAACCCAGGGGGGCTCTGTAAACATGGCGTTGATTCCAATCATCAACAGCCTGAGCATGCTGCCGTCATCAATCATGGTTTCGATTTCGGTGGACGTTGAGTCGTAGAGACTGAACAGCCTCTTCACGGAGACCGGGAACCCGAGTCCTGACTGCAGGTCGATCTTATCGATCTTGGCGAGAAAGTAATCTACTTGGTTGTTCATAGTTCTACGATGGTGTGGCTGCGGCCGATATGGTTGTGATGGCTGTCCTGTTCACATACCCCATGACATTGACTACGTTGGCGCTGCCAGCATAGGCCGCAATGCGGCGACCTAAGGTGCCGTTCCCACGCAGTGGTTGACCAGGTAGTACAAGCATCCAACCAGCCTTTGGCGGGACGGTGAAGATAGTTCTCTGGTCCACGGCTGCAGTGGCTGTTGTCAGGTAGCCGATGTGCATCGTGACCTCTACTGGTGCGGCCGATGTATTGGTCATCCACAGCCAGACCTCGTCTTTGACGTTTGTAGACAAGGGCGTGTCGTGAATGAAGGACCCGTTCCCGCTCGTGTCCGTGATTTTGATTGGGTCGCCATCGCCTTCTGTGCCGCTTGGCGCCAGGTTCATTTTTCTATAGGAGGCCATGTGAATTCCTAAAAGTACGAGGCGTCGTCTTCAACTTCTCTGGGCCGATCGATCTCGATGACATCTCCCATCTTAGACCAGAGATAAGTACGAGTGCCCTTGTGCATCTTTCTCACTCTCTCGTAACCGAGAGAGCGCATGATTGTTCCGACACGCATTTCGGAAGGCTTGCTCATCTGGTACGGTTCCAGCTTGAGGCCCTCTTGCATAATCTCCTGGGTGGTGACCTGGCTCTGGTACCTTGTGTCCATCCAGACGACCAGTATCTCCTCCCACGGATCCTGCTGTCGGTACTCGTCCGAAACCTGCTGAAGGTCATCTTCCCGGTCATCCTGCAGCCACCAAGACTCATTGTTCCGATAGGCTACGACGGCCTCAGCCCACAGCTGTTCCCTGTTGGCGTTGAGCCAGTCCAGATTGACGGTGCCCACCTCGACCGGCCAGAAGCGGCGTGAGCCAGTCATGTCAGAGATGAAGGACTTCTCGTTGGTGGTGCCGCAGAACACGCAATGCCGCTTCTTAGTGACCGCGTGGCGGCCGTATGCTGGGCGGTAGGTGTCTTCTTGGGCGGACAGGAATGCCTTGGTGGCTGAGTTCGCGCTCTTCCGGATGGAGTCGAGCTCGGCCACCTCGTAGATCCAGGTGCGCTGAATCTGTGCGTAGGCGTTTGGCGAGCCGATATCCATCGGCGTATCGCAGAAGTACTGCTCGCCGGCCAGGGTGCGGAAGGCTGTGCTCTTTCTGGCGCCCTGCTTGCCGATCAAGATGAGCACGGTGTCTGCCTTGCAGCCAGGCTGCACGGCTCGGGCTACGGCCTGAATGAGCCATCGGCGAGCTACATCTCGATGCAGTTCATTGTCGGCCGCACCGACCCCCCGGATCAACCACTCAGAGATGCGCGGCGTTCCATCCCAGATGCAAGAGTCCAACCACTCTATGAGTGGGTTTCGCTTGCGTTCTTCACCAATCAGCGATGCCACCTCGGTAACCAGGCCGGTGCTGAGTCTCATGTCGTACACCTTCTCAAGCCAGATGGCGATGCGGGTGTCGTCTGTATCTCTGTATTCCTGGTCGGCGAGCATCAGGACGTTTCTGAAGTCATCCTTCCAGACCTTCTTTTTCCAGCGTCGGTCGTGGGAAATGATGAGGTACGCGTTTCTCTTGGTGGGGCGAACGGCCTTGGTGCCGTCCTTGGTAGTCATCATCTGAAGCATAGACAGGACGCTGCTGCTGGCCTGCTCTTCCTGCCCAGCGCTGCCCGTGGGTTTACCATCCGGACCTACGGGTCCAGTGTCTATCGCTGCCTCCATGAGCTCAACTAGAGTGGGGGCGTTTGCTTCGGTCAGGGTTTCGGACAGATCAGGCAATGGTTCGCTCCAGTGGAAGCCTGTAGACTTTGCGTGGCGCCAAGGTCTTGGCAATCGTGCTGGCGTATTCGTCGCCCTGTTCGTCAGGGTCGCACCCGATGTAGATGGTTGCGTTGTCTGGCACGTTCAAACGGGAAAGTGAGGAGAAAGATCCGGAGGCACCGGAGATAATAGCGAGTTTGGTGTTGGCCTTTGCGGCTTCGGAACAGGCCATGATGAGATCAGTGATGCCTTCGCAGATGAGAAGGCCTTGTAGATCCTTTGTAGCGCTGCCTTTCATCAGCATCATCCCTTCGCGGTTGGCCATAAAAAGACCGCCAGCCTCGACACCTAACGGCCACCTGGTCTTCGGGGCATCTTTCCGATCAAAAACTGATCTGGCGTGAATGCTGGCAAAGGTGCCGTCGATTTCAAAGGCCGGCACGATGAGCTTCCACTGAGAACTCCATCGTCTTGGCCACCAGTCTGGCCAGGTGTATTGGTTTGGGTCCGGTAGTACGCGGGCCACGCCTGACTTGATGAGTGAGGGGATGTCGAACTGTCGTCGTTCAAGGAACCGCAGCACTGCGGTGTCTGTGTTTGAGCCAGTGAGCGTCTCGATCTTTCGGCTGGCAGACCACAAGGCGATGACCTCTTCTTGACTTGGCCGTTGCCTCTTTCTGGGTTCTCGTCGTTGTGGCTGCGTCACCGGTGTGCCGTTGGTTTGTTCTTCAATCCATCCACTCTGGAGGAACCACTCTTTCACAGATCGCTTCTTTTCTGCGGTGAGATTCCTCAGCCTGTCGCCCTCCATCTTGATGGCCACCAGATCAATAGCATCACCACCTGAACCGCAAGCGTGGCACTTCCAGGCGCGGTCATCCCTCGTCACACCGACGGGACCGCGCTTGTCGTTGCTGCCGCGTGTCTCTGCGCCACAGTGGGGGCATGGTCCGAATGACCTACCGCGCTTCGGTGCTAAACCGACAGCTGTAGCTATGGTGCCAAGCGGCACCTCTTTTGCAGATTGAATCCACATGGTGTCTCCGCGGAGGATTCGAAGACTGACGCGAAAGTCAGCCAGCCATTTCCACGGAGTAGGTGAGCTCTCCAGTATGACTAATGGTAAAGCTCATCTGGATTCCGGTTTCTGCCTTTGCGCGCCTTGCGTAAGCGACCATCGTGTCCATCATGGGCGGGGGCCTGTTGCCCTTCATCATGTGCCATAGCGCTGTGTGACTCGTGCCGAGGACTCTGGCCACTGGGCGAATGCCGCCACCTAGCGATTCGACAAGAGCATCGAGCGCGGGCTTAGTGTCCACGCGTTCTTTTTGGTCTACATATTTCCTGCTATGTCCCATGATCTATCCTTGGAATAAATTGTAAATAGGTCGTTTGTTTGTGCTGTCTTCGGAGCGTGTGGCCATGAGTGTCACCTCGCCGGCATCGTCTCCGTTGTCGTTGCGCACGCTCTTGCAGATCGAGAGCGTCTCTCCGAGGTTGAACTCCTCATCACTGTCTGGAAGTTCCATGACGATTTGATCGAAGGCCAGGTCAATCATCGGAACGATGTTCGTGTGAACGCCTGTGGCGCCACAGTATTCGTAATGCCCGATGCCCTGATCCTCAAAGTCTAAGGAGCTATTGTCAAGTACGGCCCAGAGCTCATCAAGTACCTGGTCGCATACGTCACGCTCGTAGTTCTCGTCGTATTCAACGAGCAGTGGTCGGGGGGCTGCGCTTCGCTTCATGTCTGTTCCTCGTGTTGTGTGCTGTAGCCAATGTAGGCAACTGCCTGCTGCCTGTCAAGGCAACGTCACTCGTTGAGAGTTTTTTGATGTCCGCGGAACAATGGCGCCACAAATTTGAGAGCTTGCTCCTTCGCTTTGTGGGCCCCGTACATGGCGGCAGGCCTTGACCAGAGACGAGACAGGAGCCTCCACTCTGTGGGGTAATCGATCCACCTGTCCTCTGGTTGGTACAGCTGGGCATGAGGAATACAGTCGAGTTCCCACACCCGCTCGAGGCGGCTGGTCGCCTTCTCTATGGTGTCGTTGCCGAAGCCAATGAGGGTGTAGACCCGGAGCCTCTTCATGGAGACGTCACTGAGGATCTCTCTCGCCTTCTCCAGGTGGTGGATGGCCAGCTTGGTGTCGGCCGCGAGGAAGATCTGTCCGAGCCTGATGGTCTGTACCTGTTCTGCAAACCAGGGATTGACCAGGCGACAGTCGATGCCGCCGGCGAACTCAATGCGTTCTGACTGGTTCCGCAACATCTCGAACACTCCGGCCTGGTGAGCTCTTGAGGCCTGCAGGAAGTTGTTGTCCTGGATTATCCAACCAGGCGGATAGTCTGGTATCTCAACGATGCGTCCTTCCCGAGCTGGGACCCGACACCATGGACACTTTCTGTTGCAGCCCCGTGTTGTGAATGTCACGCCTTCCTTGATGTACTTGCCCGGAACAAACTTCCCTTGCTCCTCATCAAAGGCGGGGCCGCCAATCTTGACGACGGGGTAGTGGGCTGCCCATGCTCTCTGGAGCCTCTTGCCTTTCTCGATGTCCCAGGTGAATGCCACGGAGACATGCACCTCACTCACGACCGATGGGTCAGGTCTGAACATGGGCGGGTCGCCGACGAATGCCAACGCATCCTTCGGGGTGTGGGAGTTGCGCCTTGGGAATACCCGGATGAGTTTCTTCATCGCCCCTACTTCTCTGAACCAGTGTCGCACATCCCCCAGCGCACACAGCCCTGATGGCCTGTCGGGTCAGTGAAGAGTTCTACCTGGTTCATGCTCCCGCCTCGAGTGGTGCGAGCCCACTTGATCACCTTGTCGATAGGCCAGCCATCACCCGCACGCTTTCCCGTCTTCGCGTCAGTTCTGGAGATCGGATTCTGGAACCAGGTAGGGGGATGATATCCGAGAGACTCGAAGGTCTCACCCTTGTCGGCATATCGAGCCGCGGCCATATCCATAACGACCTCTTCGAGCTCGCCAAGAATGCTTAGGCGTTCTGGCGTGAAGTCGCTCATGGCCCGCAGCTCCGCCTTTCTAGCAAAGATGCATGGGTAACAGCCTACCCTGGTCGATCCTTGCTCAAGGTAGAGTCGGCAGGGGCGCACCCCGTGGCGCTGGTGGATAGCGATGACATCCTCTTCCGACCAGTCGATCAGTGGGCGCCAGACATCACACTTGAAGGTTCCGCTGTGTTCCCATTCCAGCATGAGAGACCGGGCGGCACTCTCCTGGGCCCGGATGCCCACGACATTGACCACTTGGCCCTCGCGCTCAAGGAGGTAATCCCTTGCCGGGAAGACCTTGAGGCCTTGAGTACACCACCGCCTGACGCGAGAGGGAAACATTCCCTTCTTCAGACAGAGCCGCACCATCGAGGAATACTCCACTCCAAGCATCTTCTCGAAATGCTCTGCGATTGGAACCAACTCTTCCTTGAGGTCGATCTTGGCTTGAAGCCTGGTCACGGGCCCCACGACAGCTGGGAGATCGTTCTCTACATACTCATAGAGCAGGTCGTGTTCCCATCCAGTATCGAAGAAGATGCGGTCGTACTCGTCAGGCTCGAAGCCCAACTCCATGAGGTACAGGCAGCAGGCCGTGGAGTCCTTGCCACCGCTGACAGAGACAACCAAGCGTCGTCCTGCGAGGATGTCATTGAGTTCTGTGCGTGTCATCGTCCTTCCCTAACTTGTCGGAACAAAGGCGCGTCGCCCCTGATTCGTCTGCGAGCTTCTTCTGCGTACTCTTCGTTGAGCTCATAGCCCAGGAAGTTTCTGCCCAGCCTGTTCGCCACCAGGCCGGTGGTGCCAGCGCCGGCGAATGGATCGAGCACCAGGTCTCCGACTGCACTCCCGGCCTTGATGCAGCGCTCTGCCAGCAGCTCCGGCATGACCGCTTGATGGCTTCCTGCGTACCTGGCCACAGGCATGGACCAGACATCTCTCGGTCGGCGGCCGTCGAGCTCGTCAGCGTTGTACACGCGCCCGCTGTAGGTGTCGTTGCCGCTCTGCTTGTGCCCGCCAAAGCCAGCTGTGATGGTGGCGTTCGGATGCTTGAGTGGTTCAAGCACAGCCTGCATATCGAAGTAGTAGTCGTGCTGCTTGGCAAAGAGAAAGATGTATTCGTGCGATGGCGTGAAACGATTGGTGACGCCACCTCCTGCAGGGATGGGATTGGTCTTGTGCCAGATGATGTCGGAGCGCAATATCCAGCCACGGCGCTTGAGTTCAAGAGCCACGCGCCACGGCATGCCAACCAACTCCTTGTTGTGGTATCCGTCTCCGATGTTCAGCCACAGCGTTCCGTCGTCTGTGAGGATGTTCCCGACTATGTCCAGCCTGTTGGCCAGTTGGTAGACGTATTCATTCCTGGTCTGGTCAGCGCCGAGCTCGCCATCGGTTCCATAGTTCCGTTGGTTCCAGTAGGGCGGGCTCGTCACGCAGCACCTGGCCGCGTTGGTAGATGATTCTGTAAGGTTCTGGCAGTCTCCATGGATTACTGCAGCCCACGTTTCAGGCATGTTGTATGTCTCCGGAGAACAGTTGGAGGGTTGAGTTGATTGCCAGTTCTGCTGGCGGCATGTCTGCGGGCAACAGCTGGAGCGCAATGAGGCCCAGGTCTTTGGTCTTGCCCACTTCCTTGAATCCTGCCCGCCTATAGCACCGGCCGAAGTCCCGCTTCTTGCGGACCTTGCGTGGGTCTACGAAGGTGATCATGCCGAGCTCTGGCGGGTCTCCCCACACAGCACGGGTAGCGGCGATGGCCTCGAGTATGAGCTCACTGGAGAGGCCGGCGCCCTCGTTCCGGAACAATGAGTTCACCCAGGCGCCAGCCCATGCGTGCTTGGTGTACTCCGGAAAGGGCCAGGACGTGACCCACAGCGCCTTGGCGGGAGCTCCTGCCAAGAGCACGACGCACCGACCAGGCGGGACGAACTGCGGGCTTCCAACCTTCTGTCGGTTGTAGTGCCTATCGGCTAACGGCAACGCTTCCTTGTCGGCGCGGCTGGATACTCGCCACCTCACATCGCCTGCTCAAGCAGCCAGGTCACGGCAAACCAGAGGACCAACAAGATTAAAACTTCTTTCATGCGTCCCCCACCGGGCCTGCTTGGTCTACGAGGGCGCGTTGGTATTCAAGGGCTTCGTTCGCTTCCTGCTTCCTCTCCTCTTGTTTCGCTTTCCGAACCCTTGCAACCAGGTTCTCTTGCCACTGGTACTTGATCGACGGGAGCAGCGCACACACGCTGGGGTCTCGCGGATCCCCATGGTGCCTGAGGCAGTAGTGCAGGAAGTCTTCCGCCATTTCCCATGGGTCTTCCGGCAGATCAGCCAGGCCACAGTAGTCTCGCCAGATTTCCTCGTAGGCGTCATCGTCCTGAATCTCGTGCCGTGCATCGCGAATGCCTGGGCCAAAGGCTACGCCGGTGGTGTTGCAGTAGAACACTGCGATTCCCTTTCGCTTGTCGTGTAGAACATCAATCGCCATGATTCAAACCTCGCATCCGAGCTCTCTGTAGAGCTTCATTCGTTTCTTAGAAAGCGCAAAGAGTGCGCCAGATCTGTCGACACAGTCGACCACCAGTGGAGTCTGCTTGTTCTCGGCCACGCGCATGATGCGCCCGATGCGTTGCTGCACTCTGCCCATCGCCTTGGTTGGAGAGGTGAGCACAACAGTATCCAGGCTAGGCAGGTCGAGTCCTTCGTCGGCAACCGTAGTGGCAAAGATGGCCCGCAGTTCTCCGGAGTCGGCGGCCTCAAGTACAGCTGCCCGCTTCTTCTTTGACATCGTGCCGACCAGCGCAGCGGCACTGAAGCCTGCGTCAGCCAACTCCTCTGCCAGGTCTACACAGTGCGCTACCCTATCGGAGAGCACCAGCACTTGGCGGCCTGCGTTCAAGAGCTCACAGATTCGACCGATGATCTTCTCGTTTCGATCTGTGTCGCCGCACATCTTGTTGATCAGTATGGGCCAGTCGACTCTAGTGGCTGGCGGTTCCCATCCGGTGAACAGTTGTTCCACCCTGGGCGCCATGACGCGTCCTGCATCCACCATGTTCTTAGTGCTGATTTCCTTGAGCACGTCACCGAAGTGCCAGTACAGGAGTTTGGTGAGCCCGTCGTTTCTCTCTGGCGTTGCAGTCAGCCCCAGTCTGTAGGTCGAGGGGATAGCCATGAGCACACGGGAGAAGGTGTGCGCCGGTACATGGTGAGCTTCATCGAGGATGCACAGCCCGAACTCGTTGTCGACAGCCCACTGGTACAGTTCATCCCAACGCCAGCGAATCAGGCTCTGGATGGTAGCCACGACCACGCGCCCGGTGTCGTCGTTGTCTCCACCACCGATGACCGTCGCGTCGATGTTCAGTTGTTCCTTGCACCTGGTGACCCACTGCATCGCAAGGTCGAGTGTATGGACCAGCACCAGAGCTCTGGTTGGCAGTGCTGAGATTGCGCCGATGCCGATGGTGGTCTTGCCTGCACCGCATGGTGCCACTACCAGGCCACTGCCTGTGTTCAGGAGCTCCTGCACGGCCTGGTTTTGGTAGTCCCTAAGGGTGATGTGGTCGGCTATGTCGAGGCGGTCAGCGTCACCGCACACTGTTCGCCTTGTGATGTCCAGGTCCAAGTCGTCCAGGCTCACGGCTCTCGGCACCATGATGCCGCCGTACCAAGGATGCCAGACAGGGAACAGCTGTGCCCCGTATACCCAGCGCTCCGGCAGAGGCAGCCTCTTGCCTTGGCTTCGCAGCCTCATGGCCTGTTGCCACTCGGGGCTTTCTAGCTTGTAGGTGTCCTTGATCTCGCCCAGGTATGGAGAGCCAGGCGGCAGGTACCATCCACCAGCAAGCACGGCGCGGGTGTCGTTCATCGCTCGTCCCTCATCTTTCCTACAGCGTAGCTCGCGAAGAGCTCAAGCACGCGCTTGGCGTTGAGCACGATGCCGGCGTCCTCGGCTTCTTCGAAGGCCTTGTTCAGGTTCTCGGTTGCGCCGACGAGCTTGGCGTTTTCCGCCTTGAGTCTGTCGATTTCGTTCAGTGCGTTGACCAGTCTCTTCCGCATCCAACGGGTTTCTTTCTCTTGGTCCGGGCTTCGCATGAGTGGCGTGACGCCGTCGGCCAGTCTCCAGGTCGTGAAGCCATTGGCGCCACGCTTGCCGTTGACATAAACGAGCAGGCCCTTCTTTCGTAGCGCGTCTAGAGATGTTCTGGCTCGGTTGTTGGGCTCTGACTGCAAGACTTTGCCGGATCTGCTGGTCTCCTTTTCCTTGGTGCGGAGGCCTAGTAGTTCAACTACGTCGTCGGTTGTGAACAAGGACCCCGGGTAAAGTCGAGTATAGGCCCAGCAAAGTATGGCTGCCTGGTTCGTTCCTTCTCGGACGCCTTGGAAGATCATTCCTCACCACCCGGGGTGTCTGATGCGCGACACCCTTCGAGTATTGAGAGTGACAACTCCTGGATGGCCGCGCCACGCTCACGGTCTGCCTTCGCTTCACTTGGGACGTCATGCCGCGCGAGATGGAGAACCAGGTCAGCCACCGTGAACAGTGTGCTTGCCAGGTTTCTCAGCGCAATCGCCTCTGAACCGCCGCCGCTGTTGAAGTAGACCTCGTCTTGTCCCTCGCGAAGCACGAGCCTCACTTCTGCCATATATATGAGGTGTCCGTGAATGATCTCGGATTCTATGATTCGAACGGTGGGCTTTGCTTGCAGGTCGATCATGACTGACCTCCGCTGCTGGCGTTCCAGTAGTCTCTGACGTCGTCGTCATCGACACCGTGCTGGCTCTCCATGGCGCTGTCGACCAGCCCGACGATGTCCTGGGCTGCCGCCTGGTGGTCGTCGCCGTACAACTCGTCTGCGATGAGGTTCACAGCCAGCTGAACAGGCAGTTCCACAGTGACCGTGGCCTTGTCCTTCACCAGGTTCTCAAGGTGTCCTCTGGAGTCGTCGGGGGGTGATTGAATTGCTCGGTCTTTCATGGTGGTCTCGTTGTTGTGTTGTAGTGAAAGGTGGTGCTCGATGATCTTCTGCATGTCGTTGTAGACAGCAACCGGGATGACGATGTCTGTGGGTCGGGTCACGCCTCACCCCCTTCGACCATCTCGCTGTTCGAGAAGGCAGCCGGTGAGCTCATGCGGCGGCGCACGCGCTCTCGGTGTTGAGCTACCTTGTCCTCAAGGAAGCCCTCGTCTTCACCCTCGGCATCGCTTCCGCAGTCGTTGCATACGAACTCGCTTGAGGCGATCTTCTCCAGACCGCCCGTCAGGCCACGGTCAGCGTCGACATACACCGAGATGATGAACGTCGGGTCTCCAGCGAAGTGGGACTCGCACATTGGGTTGCTGCACTTGATGATGCCTTTTCCTTCAATGTCAGGGAGGCCGGGCCACGCGGTGGTATTGGCCGCCTCGTAGACAGGCTCCAGCTTTTCACGCGCCTGGCAGACAGACTCGCGCAGGTGTTCCCACAGCGTCTTGTCTTCAGATGCTCCGGGGCACTTGGCCAGAAGCATTGGTATGGAACACTTCGATGTGCCCAGCAAGTCGAACACATGTCCGAGTTCTACCGTAGCCTCATCCAGATGCTCGTAGATTTCCACAAGGAGTTCGTACAGTTCGTCGCGGGTCATGACTGGCCTCCTTCCATCAAAGCGATGCCTTGGCACTCGGATTGCTTGATTGCCTCAAGCGCGTCGCGGGCGTCTTCAAGACTCTCCCTCCAATCGGCAGGCGGGTCGTCTTGCACGGCTGACACGATAGAGTGGTCAACGGCTTCGATGAGCTCGAACAGTTCGTTGCGGGTCATGGGTCTCTCGTTGTTGTGTGTCTTGTCAGAATGCCTGACCTATTAGTAGTAACCAAGGCGGATAACGGTGTCAAGCAAGGCACCGGTACCCACTGCCACACATGCCACCAGCCAGGCCAGCATGCTGCCAGCCATCGCGCATTCCACCAGGTCGTAGTCAGTCGTTCTCATTGTCTCACTCCTCCAGGCCGAATGGATTCTCGGCCACGGCTTGTATCCCTTCCGCCTTGTTGCGGTACCACCGGGTCGCCCGAACCCCGTCGCGCATGTTTCGCTTGGGGTACCAACCGAGCTCGCGCAGAGCAGCGGCGACCATCATCTCTCTTTGCTTCAATGAGCTCACAGCCTGGACCACTGGGTAGTCTCCCACCGCAAGCAGCACGTCACCCACCGTCATACCCGCTCGCGCGCGAAGGTCGGTGTAGTCCTCGACCGCAGCCACACCAGGCCAGCGTCCGGAACCAGGAGCATCCCGCTTGCGCTTGTGCTTGGAGCTCCTCTTCTCCGCACCAGTCAACAGCCCCAGTCTCACGATGTCAGGGTGCGCATTCACACTGTGCTTGTCGTACAGATACAGAACCATCCTGGCCAGGTCAATCTCAGTCATCTCCCGGCCACGCCAGTACAGACGAGCTTGCCCAGCACCAGTCAGCTGATACGACAGCCGACCGCTGAACACTGGGTCTGTCAAGACAGCGTTGGATACGTCACGAATACCGCTCTTAAAGGACAAAATCACCTCCAATAGGGGTATCCATACCTTACAGTGCCACCCACGTCTACCTTTTTGCCACACCTTTCGGTTTTTGGTAAAGGGTATGGCAAAACGCCTGAAAGTAGGCGAAATGAGCCTGGTTTGCCCCTCAGTGTGCCACGTGGCCACATAGTAGTGGGTAAAAATGGCTCAAAGGGGGGCAGGGGTAAGTTGCTGATGTCGCTACTGTTTTTTAGGTTTGCCTCTCCTGCCCTACCTTCTTCCCTAAAACAAACATTCCTGAAAAGGGGGGAGAGGGGATAGGGTG
>Ga0208030_1000290_pt1 | contig 36923 bp, 48 predicted proteins | sample MalvirDeepMed_M9_FD_184246 | JGI IMG/M metagenome (GOLD analysis project Ga0208030, IMG submission 184246) | Marine viral communities from the Global Malaspina Expedition - Malaspina viral metaG DeepMed_M9 (SPAdes) (version 2) | ecosystem: Environmental > Aquatic > Marine > Oceanic | place...
AAGAAGATCCTGGAGATCAATTCCTTTGAACCTTGATGTAAGCCTTGCAGAAGAAAAAGGTTTGCTACTGGAGCTGAACGTGAGGGGAAAAAATATACTCCCTATGATTAAACTTGGGAAAGGAGAAAGCGATGCCAAAGCAGCATAACCAATTACCTTTATTCAATCTCACTTCACTTTGTCCTATGTGTACTGAACCAATTTTCAAGTTCAGGGACATGGTGAAGGAACTCAACACCAAACATCCTCAACGCGGATCATTGCTGACGAACGCCATTGTATCCGATGAGGAATGGTCGGCCCATGAAGCATGGGTCGATCAGCAGAAAGCGGAGTACGTGGATCCAAAGCTCATCGAGGAATATGAGAGGAAAAACTGATGCCCAATTTTATTGTAGTACTGACTCCCGCCCAAAAATTTTGGAAAAGAGTGGCGGATCTTACCCGTGCCTCTGCCTTGGCCCAGGATTTAGGGTTCAAGAGAATGTGGCAGGATAAGCTGTTTGAACTAATGAAAAAACAAGACCTCTACGAGTGTCGAACAATTAACTGAAGGAAAGGAGATAAAATGAATAAGGAGGAAAAAGTATGGGCGTGCATTTAGGAAGAAGAAAAAAACAAGTTGAAAAAATTTTAAACCCTTTTAGTCATGAGGGTAGAATAGCTAAAACGCACGCTTCAGATGGCAGACCTATTGAAATGATACCAGGAGATAATAAACCTAGGGCAACATTAATGGATTTACCAAACCAAAAAGGAACGGGTCCTATGCAATATAACATGCCAGAAGGAACAGGAAAAAGACACTTGGCTAAAGCACTAAAAAAACCATTAAAAAGGAGAAAGAAATGACAGAAATGATCATAAAACTTGATTTGGACATGACGGAAAGAGAACTTTTAAAAGAGTTTTCCAAACGTTGTAAAGATCTAGAAAATAAAATTAGTGATAAACATGTCTATAATGTGGTTATGGAGGCTGTAAAAGAAACATATGAACCTTGTGAATTGTTTTTTGGCATTGCCTCATTAGAGAGAGATATAAGAATTTGTAAGAATTTTTTAAAAGAGATACATACCGTTATTGATGCCTATCACCGAGAAAATGACATAGGATCAAGAGGAAACGTACAGTGAAAACAGAAACCATTAAAAAGGAGAAAGAAATGAAAACTGAACAATTAACTGAAGGAAGGAGATAAAATGGCAAAATATATAGCGCAGCAAATGACGGTTAAGTCCAGACGATTGTTGGATAAATTATGCAAGAAAAGCATGCGTTCACGTCCCAAGGAATTGGAACATGTGCTCATTAAGGCTACTCAAGAAAAAAAATAGGCGTATCCTCCAGGGGCTTTAAAATTCTTTTTAAGGCCTCTTTTCCCTCCATCTTAACGGTTTCCCACTCTTCTTTCGTATAAACTTGGTCAAGGGCGGGATTCCAGAATTTTAATGATACATCACCGCATTTCCTACATTCGTGGACTTTACGGACGGGACTATTGGGTAATCGCATACCTCAACTCCTTCGATTAATTACGTCACGAATTATAGGGGTATTTTATAACATTTACTACTGTTTTATCTCAATAGTTCTTGGCTTTTTTCCTTCAGGAAGTATTTTTTCGAGGGAAACCTTCAGTAATCCATCTTTCAGTTCAGCTCCTTTTATTTCAACGTCATCCGCGATAGTAAAAACTTTAGAAAAAAATCTTTTTGCTATTCCTAGATGCAAGGCTTTTTTTACCTCAGAAGTTTTTGGTTTTGGTTCCTTGGATGTGTTAATATATTCTGGCTTAGCTGATCTTACATTCAATAAACCGTCAGCGAATTCCACGGAAATGTCCTCCTTGCCGTAACCGGCGAGAGCTAATTCAATGTCATATGTGGCTGATCCCGTCTTAACGATGTTATACGGAGGATAGTTCGGTATTGACCAAGGTTGATCTGCTTGATCAAATATACGTTCAAAATGGTCAAAGAGGCTGTCGAAACCAACGGACACTGGTCTTAGTTGGTTGAAAATAGATAATGCTTTATTCATGTTTATCTCCTTTTAAAGCAAGATTTAAAGGACCCATTATGGCATCCTCTTTAATAGTATAAGCTGTTTATTTAAAAAATCAAGTCAATCGAGAACGATTGTAAGCTTACGGAATAGTGTATGATCGAGACACGGACCATGATAATGGACTTTCGACCACTCATTCAGCCAATCCTTGTCCTCATATGTCTGGAGAAAAAACTTGTCATCGGGAACTTCCCCCTGGGAGAAGCACGCCTTGCATTGCAGTTGTACTTTTTCTGCCTCGAAGACGTGCTTCGTGAATCCATTACCGCCGCAATTAGGGCAGATTGTGAATCCTTTCATTCAGTTATGCCGCTTTCACCTGAAAAATGGACTCAGCATCACCCCATTGGTAGTAAAAATTAACCCTCTGGTTTTTGGGTGTGCCGTAGTTCATGATGTCATCAATGCGCTGAAGGTAAAGACCCACTGTTGAGCAGTCATACAAACGATCTCTCACCAATCCAAGTTTTTTCATGAATGTTCTGTGATTGTAACGGCCATCATGAAAAACACGGATCATCGCCTGGATGAAGGCGCGACGCTTGTAGTTGGCGTAAAAAGGTTTTACATCCATAATACGGCGGGCGAATTTTTTCCCTTCTTCCATCGTTTCAATTTTCAGCGCTCCAGTTTCAAAAGCTTTTTTAAGGCTTCCTCGTCCTCTCACTCCCTTGGTACGGCACAGTAAAAAGATGGTACTCCAGTGATCAAATCCCCACACTTCATAGAAATGCTTATAGATTTTATATTCCTGGAAATTGTAATCAGCATAACGGTTCATCCATTGTGTGAAACCCCAGTTTTTCCTGTTTTGATTAACAATCGTTACTTCTCTAATATTAGCACCATTTAAGATGTAATAGTGAATAGGAAGTTTCAATATTTTTGCCGCTTCAATACGATGCTGACCATCGATGACGCCAAATTTTTCATTAATAATGATAGGGCATGGAATATAACCATTTTCTTCAATGCTCCTAACAAGGTTTTTTAAATGCGCTTCATTAATTTCTCGGTTTCCCCGAATAGTTTTAAACTGCGCATAGTCAGTAGTTTGTAAAATTTTTGAAGATATCGTTTTCATATCATCCTCTCTTTCTGTGTATTCTGTAGTGCGTTTGTTAATGTGGATCGAGTAGGATATTAGGCATCCGTTGTCAAGTGAAAAATATTTGGATAAGTTCTATGTAAATATTTGACAGTATCCTTGATTTTATAGGTATAAAAAGGATCCACCGCAAATACATGAAGAGACATTATTAAGGGTTCAAGATTCATCCTTCCACTTACAAATGCTTTAGCACGTTCATCACGGTATTCCTTAAAAAGAGGACTTGTGTTTAGCAATGTAAGATAATCCGCTACACTGTAGCATCTTTTGTCATAGACTTTGAGATGAACATCAGGATTTTCCAGGGCAGTTATGTGAGGCTTTTCGAGATTTGACTCAATAATACCATAGAAGTTATTACCCAGTTTAGCAAACCGTGACTTACCCCAATTGGATTCCAATGCAGCTTGTGCCATACTAATGACAACCACCACACGCTGCTGTGGTGGAATGACCGCATTAAATGCCTGTGTACATTCCACAATGCCTTTAACAAATTCATCCTGATTATCATATTTAAAATCCAAATCACTAAGAATGGTCTGACACAGTAATAATAATGTTGCACAAAAACCAGAAATAATATTCATACTTTACAAGTTTACACCTTTTCTTACACAAAGTATAACATCCTTTACCGGGGAAATACTAAATTTTATTGTATTTTTGTTAAGGGGTAAATACTGTAAAAATATGAAAACAGGAATTGAGATACTAGCGGATATGACAAGAAGGGATATGGAGAGACTTCCTGTTTTCCAGCAAAAGAAAAAGGTTTCTGCTTATCCATCCAATCAAAAAGTTGATCATAATAAGGTAGAGCCTTTTTTATCTCTTCCACATGCTGTGAAAAAATGTTCACGGCCTTCATTATAAATGAGGGTAGTGGGATATTTTATATGCCATGGCGTCTTGTTCAACCGACCAGAAAGCCAGATCAAATAACATATTAGTCCAAGGAGAATCTCTTCCTTGCAGCTTAAATCTTCTGAAGCCCAGATCATAGATTTCTTTAAACTCAGAATGAGAAAGAGTGCATGATTTCATTTGTGGTTTTGTGTGTCTTTCACATATGCTATTGGGATGTTCGGGACTATGGATCTGATCTACATCAGTAAAACTGAACATTCCGTGCCACCCATCAATTACCGGTTTTGACTGTTCCTCATAATGACTGTTTCGTATAGTGCAGTTTCTCGCACAGTTTTCGTTTATAAGAAGTGTATAACTGCCAACTTTTCCAGACGCGGCTATTTTTTTCAATAATTTAAGATTGAAATTATCATCAGGATGAAGGTAGACCAGATCATATTTTTCAAACAGATTGTCATAATATTCAAACGTCCTCCTCCTCGGCATCTCCATTGTTGATTTAACAATCGATGCTTTTTGTTTTAAATTAGGATACATCTTCCTGATGTAATCCGATAAAACATCACAAGTGATAGTAACAGCGTTGCCTTCATATTTTTGTTTTGCCAGTAAATCCAACAAATAATTAGAGCTTGGATCCGTAAGATGTTTTTCTTTGAGTAAAGGATTTGAAAAAGTATAAGTAACATCTATCCCTCTCTTGTTATACTCCTTGATTATAACTTCTGGTGTCCAGCCTCCAGTATGAACTGTCGGAGCTACGCCAAATGAGGATCTTCCTCCGCTCCACATAACATTATAGCAACCAAATACTGATTTAATAGATAAAGGAAAACCAAATCTTTTTTTTATTGTATCATAAAAATTTATAATATTATCATCATGAACAAACAACGTCCCCACATCCCAGGTGGCTTCGGGCCACTCTGGATTTAATATGTCTTTCCCGTATGGAAGATAATTTGTTTTCATCAGTGGACCCAGGTGATGATGGAGTGACGATCCCCTTGGTAAATAGGAGTGATTGAATGAGGAAAGCAAGGATTGCTGGGAAACACGATGGCGCTACAGGCCAGCCTGGAGATCACATATTCCCCTCCGAAAAAACTAAAATTTCCTCCCTCGTAGTCGTCATTAAGAAGAAGGGAGCAACTTAGAATTCGAGGCTTGTTGAATTGGGAATGATCAACATGCTCTTTGTATTCATTAGATTCCTCTCCCTTGTAGAGAAGATGATCATATCCAGTCTTTTCCATTTTTAAACTATCAAAGAATTTAAACTCCTGAATGTATGATTTAAAGATATCCTCAATAATAGTGGCAATTTTCTTCTTGAATTTTGATTCAATTGGTTTGACATAACAACGGCGCGCCTCACTAGCTTTACCCCCTCCCGCAGTAGCGGGAAAGAATTCTAAATCAGGCTGTGCTATGATCTCCTGAGCCAGCTCTGGAGAAATAATGTTACGATATTCTTTAACATAGTATGGCAGCAGCAGTTTTAAATGTTTTTCACTGGTCATTTTACTCCTTTTTAATTTTTTCCACGGCAGCTATTTCACATAGGTGGTCGCCAAATCTCATTCTATCACCCTCTTCTTCATCGGATAGAATTTGTTTCCTATCATATACAGTTTTATCTTTCACGATACGTTGCTTATATTTAGGAGTACGAACTTCTTTAGCCATTGGGTTTTGTTTTTTCATAACATTAGTAATCTTGTTGTCTTCTAGAATTTTTATAACTTCATCTTTATTCATATAATACTCAGGGTTCCACGGCATTATGTGGGTGTAAAAATACGAAGTCGGCATGAATTACAAAACCTATCATATTTTCCATAACGTGTATATTTCTTATGGCAAATGTTACACTTAAATTCTCCTATTCCTTTTCCAGGATAGTGTTGCCTTACCGCACCATTACGTCGTTCGTATTTTTTTCTCCCTAATCCTAACTGTTTACCTGTCATTTTTTATCCTTAAATAAATTGTGTCCTATTTGAAATATCACAAAGCCTATTACTAAAAGAATAATAATTATTACACCGAGTAAAATATTAGTGAGCATCATATATTTACCACTGCTTTGTCATTTTTTGTAATAATAGTCCAAAAGGTTTTCCAGTATTTCTCTTCTGAAAAAAATTCTTTTCTGGATACGGTGGTTCCAGGTAAAATAAAATTTTTCTCTAAATCTTCTCCTTCAATCCCTTGTCCATCTATCTTGACTACTGTAAAAGTGTCTTTAGTAGGACTATACATCCACGATACTTTAGCTATCATACTAACCATTTCCTTATGTCTTCAGCCAATACCGATGTGGCTAAATTAATTTTGTTGCGTAATGAATAAATAATTTTTTCATCAACGGTTCCTTCAGCCACTAAATCTACATAGGTAACTTTGTCATCAGTTCCAATTCGGTGATTACGTGCTTCTGCTTGCTCTCTAATCTCTAAGTCATAACTGTTGGAGTAAAAAATTGCAAGATTAGCTGCTGTTACGGTAATGCCCCTTCCCCCTGTCATTGGTTGGCCTATGAAAAATCTAGGTTCTTCTTTTTCCTGAAAATTTTGAATATTTTCTTGACGCATTTTTTCAGGAGTATCTCCATAATAAGTGACCACGGATCGGGGACCATATTTCTTCAGCAATGTTTTTTCAATCTCCTTGATGTCGTAGCGATAATTCGCCCAGATGATGGCTTTTCCACCATGCTCTTCTAGAATAGCCAATAATTCCTTGATACGGTTATTCGCCAAGCCTATAACACGACCGTTATCGGTTGGTAAATGACCACAAACAATTTGGTGAAGTCTCACCATCTGGGCGAGCACTGACGTTGTCGTCAATGTCTCTTTCTGGAGTTGCACCAATGCAAATTTTTTCATCTGCATATAGGCATCCAATTGTTCGGTTGTAAGACTGACAATGCGTTTCATCCATACTTGATCAGGAAGATCCAAAGCCTCTTTTTTTAATACCCGGTAGGAGAACTGTTTTAATTTATGATTAAGTTCTTCCAGATTCTTGTATCCTGTCACTTTATTGAAGGATCGACCTCCGAACGACAAGCGCTGCAATTGGCAGTGCCGGTTGCGAAAAGTGTAAATGGAACTGAATCCTAAAAGTTCATGATTAAGAAAATTACATTGCGCGTAAAGATCTTCAGGAGATTTGGTAATGGGAGAACCTGTCATAATAACCCTATAACGCGCTAAATTACCTAATTTTGTAATGGCTTTAGTTCTAATGGCAGTAGGATTTTTAATCATTGTACTTTCATCCACTACCATTAAGGCGCGACGTGTCATTAGATATCGATCCGCAACCCTACGCCCACGTTCTGTGGCAAAAGCATCCACGTTCATTATTAAAATATTAAAATGAACTTTGTCAGCAATGAATAAAGTACTTAATTCTTCTTCGTGTTTTTTTGTTTTTTGCCCTGTCCAAATAATGACATTACGATCTACATGATCAGCCATATGGATCTCAATCTCTTTTTTCCATGTTCCTTTGACACCATTAGGACAAATGACAAGAATACCATTGATGTACCCATTGTCATATAAATAAGAGGAGCTATCCAAAAGAACTTTGGTTTTTCCACATCCCATTTCCATCAACAATGCAAATTCTTTTTCACCACGACGGAAGTGGTTGAGCATAGCGCCCATTCCAGTTAATTGATGTTTATAGGGAGAAGTCTTAAATTTATAATGTAATTTATTCATACTTTCTGCAATTCTTGTTAAATTCAACCGTCTTGTATCATTTTAATTGATACATTTAAATAAAAAATATATATGGTGAAGAAGAAAGATCAGAATGTCGGAAAATAAAGGTAAAGTATTCGTAATCCAGGAAGTGGCAAAATTTAATGTTATACCTGCTAGAGAATATGGTGAGTTAGTTCCCCTATTTGAGGAAGGTAAACAGATAATGTTATCTCCTGCGCCTGCGGTACGAAAAGCAAAAGAAAAGTTGAGAAACTTTAATGATGATGATTTTTTATTATTAATAGGAGATCCGAGCATGATAGGTTTAGCTTGCGCGGTAGCTTCTGATAATAATAGAGGTAAATATAAAGTATTGAAATATGATCGTCGTTCCTTTAAATATTTTCCTATACAGATAGACTTGAATGAAAGGAATACTAGAGATGAGCGAGAAAGTTGATTTTTTAGACGTTTTAAGAGAACTAAAAGATGACGATAAAAAAGAAGTAAAAATAACAGAGGTCAAAGATGTGTCTACGGCTTCTAATAATTATCTAAAACTCGAAAGCGATATACTCGCTTTGGAAAATCAAATTAAAATTAAAAAAGCTGCGCTGCAACAAGCGAATGATTCTATTGTTCAATTGATGGAGCAAAGGGGTGTCAAGGAAATAAAGTTAATGAATGGTGATGCAGTAAGCTTTAAACCTTTTTTTAAAGGGAGTATCACTAAGGACAATGAAAGAGAGGCTTTTGAATGGTTAGAAAGTAACAATTTAGGGGACATCATAAAAAACATTGTTTCAGTAAGGTTTGGGAAAGGGGATAATTTAGTTGCGACGGATCTTATACAAGATCTAGAAAAGCAAGGACTTTCTCCTGACCAAAAACGCAAGGTCGAGCCAATGACCTTGAATGCTTTAATTGGCGAACAAATAAACGATGGCAAAGCCTTCCCATTAGAATTATTTAGTGTCTATATGGGAAACAAAGTGAAAATTAAACGAGGAAAATGAACGATGAATGAAGTAGCGAAGAAAAAGAAAAGTGAAGTAAGTACGAATGTCATTGATTTCACATCCCCTTCCATGGTGGGAGCAGGATTTGAGAACGTCAATGCAAGTGAATTAGCAATTCCATTTTTGAAAATTGCAAGTTCACAAACACCTGAAGTAAAGAAAGGTAATACAAAGCATGTTGAAGGACTAGAAGAAGGAATGATTTTTAATTCTGTTACAAAAGAATTTTATAATGGAATTATGACCGTTCCTTGTTTTTTTCGTTCACGTTTTGTAGAATGGGAGAAACTAGGCGAAGGCACTGGCGCTCCCGTTAAAATTTACACACCTGAAGACGTTCCACCTTTAACTAGGTCGGAACACGACGGGGAGGATCATTATATGATCAATGGTCAGCTTAGTAAAACTTACGTAGTAAGAACGGCTGAGTATTTTGTTTTACGTTTGAATGATGATGGTTCTTTTGAAAGAGCTCAAATCATTATGCAAAAAACTCAATACAAAAAATCTAGATATTGGAATACTATGATGATGAATCAAAAAACCAATAGAAAAGATGGAACTCTCGTAACTTTACCCACATTTGCTAATGTGTACAATATGAAAGCGGTACGCGAAGCAAATAAAAAAAATGATTGGTGGGGGTGGAATATTAAACTGGAGAAATCCGTTAATGGTTATCCAAACCCTAAAAACATTGTGGAAGAGGCGCAAAATTTTTATAAATTAGTTGTGTCCGGCGAGATTGATCCTAGTCCTGAGGTCATTAATGAAAGTGACAACCAAGAAATGAAAAACATCACTCCTTCAAAGGAGGATGCTGTTTTAGGTTCATAGATGCTCCTTACTATCCTATGAGAGATGGGCGGCAATGTCCGCCCATTTTATTATTATTAGTTGTGTATGAAAGTAGAAAAATTTAAACATATATTCAGTGGACTTGATCGTGCGCATGGAGAATATCGATATTCCGAAACGAAGGTTAACGGAAAACGTGAAGGTAAAATGTTCACGAAACACGAAGCACCTACCTTGCAAATGTACAAGGATCATTTGGAAGGCAAGATGCCCGCTTTGGGTATTATTCCCATTAGGGATGATGGTACGGCATCCTGGGGATGCATTGATATTGATGAGTACCCACTTGATCATAAAAAAATATTAACCAGAATAAGGGAATTAAAATTACCTTTAATAATGTGTTCCTCCAAATCTTTTGGGGCACATCTTTTTCTTTTCTCAAAACAACCCCAACTAGCCAGTCTTTTTCAACAAAAATTAAAAGAATGCGCGGCATATTTAGGATACGCGAATTCAGAAGTATTTCCCAAGCAAACACAACTTGCCAATGAAAAAGATACGGGTTCGTGGCTCAACTTACCTTATCACGGCGACACACGATACGCGTTTCTTAATAATGGTGAAGGAGCTTCTTTGGATGAATTTTTTATGTTATATGACAAGTTCGTTTGTGAAGACATTGCGACTATTAAAATTAAGATTAAACAAGAGGTTATTAAGAGCGGTCCTCCGTGCCTGCAATTCTTAACTGACAAGGGATATCCTGAAGGAACAAGGAATAATGGCTTATTCAACATAGGAATTTTTTATCGTAAATCCAACCCTGATGAATGGGAAAACTTAATAGAAAAATATAATTTACAGTATATGGATCCACCCTTGAACGTAAGTGAAGTCACGACCATCCAAAAACAAATAAGGCAGAACAAGGCGGATGGTTCCATAAAATACACTTATCGGTGCAATGACCAACCCATCGTGTCGGTGTGCCAAAAACCATTATGCAAGACGAGAAAATTCGGCATCGGTTTTTCCACGGAAGACCATCCCAAGTACAGTGATCTAGCTGTTCTTGATTCCATTCCTCCCATTTGGTTTGTGAACGTGGATGATAAGCGCGTGGAAATAGATGATGTGGGGTATTTATATAACTTTAGTGTATTTCGTAAGATTGTATCTCAACAACTTAAAATTTGGATACCACGGATGAAAGCTGATGATTGGGATGGAATTGTCCGTGTGTTATTCGACAATATCAATATTCAAGAAGTTCCTGAAGATGTTTCCAAGACAGGGGAATTTAAAGATTACTTACAGGAGTTCTGTCAGGATAGAGGGGACTCATTCAGTATGGATGAATTAGGGATGGGCAAGGCTTTTACAGAAAATGGTAAAACCTATTTTCGGTTGGCTGACTTATCCCGTTGGCTTGATTCATCTAAAAATTTTAAAGTTCCACGCCCATGGATCGTTCAACGTCTGCGAGATATGAAGGGTGAAGATGTGACCGTATATCCACAAAAAGTTCAAACACGCGCCTGGACTATCCCTGAATTTAAATCACCCATTAAAGATGTTCCATTACCCTCATTGAAGATGGAGAAAAAAGAGGATGATAAAGTTTTAGGTGGAGAAAATACTGATGATGAGGAGATCCCATTTTAATGATTAATATTATTTTAGGACCACCCGGTACGGGAAAGACGACTAAACTCCTGGAAATTTGCAGGGAGAAAAAAGAACAAGGAATTCCTTGGAATAAAATTGGTTTCTTCTCTTTTTCACGCAAGGCGGCTTATGAGGCGCGAGACAGAGCTCGTGATAAATTTCAGGCAAGTCGTGATGATCTCGTTCATTTTAGAACTCTTCACAGCTTTGCTTACAAGCATCTTCCCATCGATGACAATAACCTAATGAAATCGAAACACTGGAAAGAATTATCCGATCTGATTGGGTTTGATCTGGTGTTTGACAACAGTGATGAGTCTATTTTCGCCAACACCAACCACAAGTATGTTAATTTAATTAATTTAGCGAGACTGAAAGGCTTACCCTTGCGCGATGCATGGAACACGACCCAAGAATTATTAAGATGGTCAAAGTTGGATTTTATTGATAGGGCGATTACGGAGTATAAAAAAGAAAATAATCTTTATGACTTTACCGATATGATCATTGATTATGTAGAGGATTTTCATCCCACTTCTTTTGACGTTCTTTTCATTGACGAGGCGCAAGACATGCCCAAGATCCAATATGACATGGTGCATAAACTGATTTCCCACAGCAATGAAACATATATCGCGGGAGATGATGATCAAGCGATTTTTAGGTGGAGTGGCGCTGATGTGGATCAATTCATCAATTTAAAAGGAAATGTAGAGATCTTAAATAAGTCTTATCGCTGCCCTCCGAGCGTCTATAGATTGGCTAATTATATCATTACCCGTATTCGTAACCGTCGTCCCAAAGAATGGCAGCCGAAGGATGAAGAGGGACGTGTGCATAGGATGACACATTTACGCCATATTGATTTATCGAAGGGAAAATGGCTTTTACTAGGACGGACTCGAAAAATTAGAAATGAAATGATTGAAGATTTTCTTTTTTCCCAGGGATATTGGTACGGAAGAGGCGAACATCGTCCGATTGCCCCTAGTGTGTTGAATGCCATTGATACATGGCAACATTTACAAGCGGGAGAAGCTGTTTCTCATAGTGACATTAAAACTTTATACAGTAAAATTAAAAGTGGCACCGGAATTAAAAGAGGCTTTAAACGATTCAAGGAGGAAGAAAAGAATGAACTTTTTACTTTGAAGGATCTTCAGAAAAATCATGGACTATTAGTAGACGGGGAATGGTACGATGTCCTGGATCGTCTTAAACTCTCTGACATAGCTTACTTACGACGATTGGAACAATTGAATGAGGACATTAGGGGGGAACCTAGAATTCGTGTCTCTACTATTCATCAAGCCAAAGGCGGTGAATGTGACAATGTTGTCGTACTTTTAGATCTAGGTAAATTAGTGTATAAATCATATTTAAAAAATCCTGATGATGAACATCGTGTATTTTATGTAGCCGTCACGCGCGCTAAACATAATTTATACATTATTGAAGCACAAAAACAGGAAGGATATAGGCTTTATGAATCCCCCCTCGAAAATGACTTGTAAAGAAATTTTAAGTGAAGCAAAAAAATTAATTGGTGGCAACCGCCATAAAGACTATGGTGACAAGTTGACCAATCATCAGAACATTGCGGCGTTGTGGTCTATTTTCCTCCGAAAAGAAGTGACTCCCCATGATGCCGCGGTGTGCATGGCCTTGGTAAAAGTAGCACGGCTCATGCACCAACATAAAAAAGATAATTATATTGATCTAGCCGCCTACGCCTCTATCGCAGGAGAAATAGAAGAAAGAACAGGTAAAGATCGATCATTTGATTCAGAAGGAGAAAGAAGAGGACGAATGACAGCAAAACATATAAAATCATTAAACAAGTGTCCTCATAATTAAATGACCCAAAATAATTTTAGTTTTGTTCAATCTGAATGGATGCCTCCTGAAACTCTCCCTGATCTATCGGATGCGAAAGTAATTGCATTTGATTTGGAGACTTATGATCCTAAATTAAAGACAACGGGACCGGGATGGACATCTTCTACTGGACACGTGATTGGTATCTCAATCGCGGTGGATGGATGGAAGGGGTATTATCCCATTCGCCATGAAAATGGTTTTAATTGGGATCGAAAACGCGTTCTCTCCTGGACGAAAGATTTAATGAAAACCGATGCTGTTAAAGTGGCACACAATGCAGTTTATGACCTAGGATGGCTTCATACAGAAGGCATTAAAGTTAATGGACGAATTATAGACACAATGATCATGGCACCTCTTCTTAATGAAAATAAATTTTCGTATGCCTTAAATACGGTAGGCAAAGATATGCTCAATGAATATAAAAATGAGGCTAAATTAAAAGAGGCGGCAATTGAATTTGGGGTCGACCCCAAAAATGAAATGTATAAACTCCCTGCTATCTTTGTGGGAGATTATGCTGAACGGGATGCCGACTTAACTTTACGGCTTTATCATCATATGAAACCTCTCATTGAAAAAGATAGCTTGAAAACAGTTTTTAACTTGGAAATGGATCTGTTGCCTGTTATTTTTGAGATGACAAAAAAAGGAGTACGCGTCGATGTCGAACAAGCACAACGTTATAAAAAAAGTTTTAAGAATACAGAAAAGAAGATATTATCTAGCATACTGGAAGATACGGGTCTTGCAGTGGAGATATGGGCTGCTGAATCAGTGGCAAAAGTTTTTGACAAGCTTAAAATAAAATATCCCCGTACGGAAAAAACAGAAGCACCGAGTTTTACTAAAGATTTTTTACTGAACCATAAACACCCTATTGCCCAACAAATACAACGTGCGAGGGAATTTAATAAAGTACAGACGACATTTTTAGATACTATTATTAAACATGAACACAAGGGACGCATTCATTCCAATATTCATCAAATGCGTGACGGCGAATCAGGAACCGTGTCAGGACGGTTCAGTTATTCCAATCCCAATTTACAGCAGCTCCCCGCCAAAAATCCCGAGATTAAGAAACAGATACGAGGACTATTCTTACCTGAAGAAAATGAGGTGTGGGGATCATTCGACTATTCACAACAAGAACCACGTTTGGCTGTTCATTATGCTAGTAAACTAGAGTGCAAAGGAGCCGATGTCTTAGTGACAGAATACAATAAGAATGCCGAAGCTGATTTCCATGAGATGGTGGCAAGTATAGCGGACATTGACCGGGGACGCGCCAAGACCATTAACCTAGGGTTATTCTACGGAATGGGAGTCAATAAACTCTCTCATCAGCTGCAAGTGAAAAAAGATATTGCCAAGGAAATTCTACAAGAGTACAATTCCCGTGTTCCATTTATTAAAGAGTTAGCGACTCGTGTGATGGAATACGCCAACAAAGAAGGTTATGTCTCAACACTTAAAGGTAGAAAATGTCGTTTTGAATTATGGGAACCAACCACGTTTGGCGTTTATAAAGCGCTTCCTTATGATCAAGCTGAATTAAAGTATGGGGAACATCATCATTTAAAACGAGCAGGTACGTACAAAGCTCTTAACCGGCTAATACAAGGATCAGCCGCCGATCAAACAAAACAAGCCATGGTCGCACTGTACAAGGAAAATATAGTTCCACTCATTCAAATCCATGACGAACTTACTTTGAGCTTTGATGGATCGGAAAATGTAAAAAATAAAATTATTTCCGTGATGGAAAATTGCGTAAAATTATCCGTTCCCAACAAAGTTGATTGTGAAATTGGAAAATCCTGGGGAAACGCGATCTAGGTTTTCTGCCGTAAATTAAAATTGTGTTGACATTGATATTGTATAATATAATATAATATTATAATTAATTTATGGAGAAAGATAGAATGACTGATTTACTAAAAATTCCTCAAATTTTGATTGATGCTGCCAACACGCCTGATGATAAGAAATTATTAAAAGAGTTGGAAAAGAAAACTGATACTAATGGATGGAACTTAAATTTCCTTTCCGTACCAAGTTCAAAAAAAAGAAGGGATGTCCATACGGATATCCGCTTTGGCGTTTATGAACTCATTGAAACCGAACAATTAAAGAAGAAGCCCCTTATTAAGAGGCTTCGTGAAAAGTTTCCTGAGATAGGCTCAGGAGTTATTTGTAGAATTGTCAATAAGCTCTTGGATCAACGAGTTATTGAGAAGGATACAAAATTCAAGACCAAACCGATCCTTGTAAAAGGAAGATACTGGAGAAAGATATGAAGAAAGATATATTTGATTTGAAATTTGGGGAAAGTAAAAAGTTTGATAGACCGCGATCTTTTTATTATCTCTACGGAGAAGATGATATTATGTTATCCAAGACCTATGGTGTTTGGTACACCACATGGAAAAAAAAGAAACACTTCTTTTTAAAAAGTAAATCTAATGTCACATCCAACAAATGGACATGGTCCATCGAAGCAAACCGTGTTTTCAGTACCTTGGAGGATGCCAAAATCGGAGTCAAACACGCACTCATAAAAAAGTACGAGGGTCTGTTGGAACAACGAAAAAAAGACATTGTCCGAATTAATGGTCTTTTAAGTGACCCCAATAACTTTAATGTTGTTGATATTAAAAATAAATCTTACTGTAAAAACAGATGGGAGACGGTCATTAAATTTAAGGAGCATCTCTCACTTTAATCATCAATTAAAAAGCGATAATTTAGGGATAGGCAAACCTGAATTATCGCTTTAAATTAATCAGATGATTTTTTCTCCCTATCTTTTATCAAAATGTCGAGCATTACTTCAAGTTTTATCACTCGCTCCTTTATTTCTGGAATATCTCTTAGCACTACTTGTTCTATTGTGTGCTGCTGGTCTTCTAATGCTTTTACTTTTTGGGACAGCATGCCATATACACTTCCTGCACTTATTAGAATCATGGCGAACCAGACGACATTGCGAAGATTAAAATCTTTTTCCATTATCCGTACCCCCTAAACCTATTAAATCCTCCAGTCGCCAAGGAAGCAATTCCCCCTTTTTTCATATTTTGTAATTTACCTTGATCTTTATTTAAAGATTTCTGTATCTCATTATCAAGAGCCTTAAATTGTAAGTATAATCCTGAAGAATTATTTCCCGCTTGGATCTGTTGCCATAGGCTATCCCGTTGGTTTATTAACTCATCCAAAGCTTGAGAGTCTAAAGTATTTTTCTTATCCCTTTTGATATCCAACATATTGGTTTTAATCTCACCATCGGTGTCAGTTTGTGTTTCAATGAATTCATTGGTTTTTTCGGTGTTTCCAATCCCCACCGTGGCTAAAGCATCTTCGACAAAACCTTTAAATCCTTTTCCTTTGTTCCTATTCTTCCAGTCTTCTGATATATTTTGTACCATAGTGGACTCTGTTGCCAAATCTTTGAGGTTGCTGGCAGTATCCATTGTTTTATCTTTAAGCCACTTAGCTCCTATCCCCAGGTATTTTGCGGGTGTCGCCATTGTCACAATATTTCTTGCCGTTTTTCCGCTTCCCCACGGAAAAAGTTGTTCCATCATTGAAGGATTAATATCATATAAGTTTCTCATCCAATTGTGGTATTCATCACTGGTTAGTCCCTCTCTTAGTTTTGGTTTCCCTGAATATTTTGCCCCTATGTTTGTGCCAAGAATACCCGAACCTTCCACCTTGCCTGTGAAGTCACTTCTATTTACGTTTCCTTGCCTGTGAAATGCTTCTTCCACCGCTCTTCGTTTCGCGTTTTGCGCCTGGATTCTTTGATTATTTGCTGTTTGCGCCCTGAAAGCTTGATTAGCTCGCCACGCGTCTTTCCCAGTCAGACCTGTAGCCTCTTTAATTGTATGTGATACTTTATTGGGATTGTAAGTTTGTCGTGTGGGAACCGTTAATCCATACTGTTTGGCTGATTTTTGGACATAATCACTTGTATCTCCAGCGGCGATTCTTCGTGCTGTTTCAGCTTTAATCCTCTCGTGTTTTTTACTCATTACGCCACCATTTGGTGGGGCTTTTTATGCTCCATTAGGGACGCAATTCCTCCTTCATTAGCGAACAACGGCATTCCCATACTTTCCATCCGTTCCACGATGGATGGGTCAACACCGCCAGTTATTGCGGAATCTGCTTGAGGGTTAGGTAATGGGGGAACAATATCCGCCATTGCAAACTCTTGATTAGGAACAGGAATGTTTTGAGGAATGTCCAGGAATGTTTGTTCATCCAAGATAACCTCTTCAGTCCCATCTTTTATTTCTTTTTCCTCTAATAGTCTTTTTTGTAGCTGTAGGTTTTGCTCATGAATACTTGCAGGATCTACTGTAGGTTTGTCTAGTTTCATTGGACCCACACCTAAATCATCCAGAATTTCTTCAAATATCCTAAATTCAACGGAATCAGGATGTAATGACTCTTTAAACTCAGTAAGGAATTCAAAATCCCCTGTTTTTTGTTCTGGGTTTTCTTTTAAGTGCAGATCCAGAAGATCTTGAACCGCTCTTTGCCAAAAACGTGGCCCCAGAGGTAACTTGATAAAAGGAAGTTTTGAAATCGCTGTTTGCCTTGCGGGATCAAAAATAGTGTTAGCGGCTTTCGCCAATCGAGGATTGCCTAAAAATTTCGTTAAACCATACCGTCCTATCATCATTGCAAAAAGTCCTTGTAGAGCCGTACCAGCACCTACGCCGACTAAACCAGCTCCTCCTGCCATTGCACTACCTGTTCCTGATCTAAACAATCCTTGTAAGAAGGGCTGCATACCTTTTATTTGCGCTGACCTCATCAAGTAAGTTGAAGGATCACCGATTTTTATGCCTGATTCAAAAACCCCCATATCAATAATATTTTTCATTAATGTTGGATCGATTCCGGCTTCTTTTAACAGTAGTAATCCGTGTTCCGTCGGCTTACGAAGATCAAAACCTAATTTTTGAGCCAATGTTCCTGGATCAAAGCGCATCATCTTGTCTATTTTTTTAGTACTTCCCTTGCCTACCACATCAGTTAAACCCAAGAGTCCTACATCAAATTTTCCCATGGAAGCCCTCATTGCATCGTCCACAAATTTTTGAGCGATTTGCTTGAAGACTTTAGGTCCCACGATTTCTTTTAATTGCCTTAAAGTGGTGGGTGAATCTATTTTTAAGACGGCCTTTAACATCATATCAACATCTTTTTTAGTTGCATCCAGACCCGGTCCAAAAATATTTTTTACAAAGACATTGAATTTATTAGCCGCGGGTGAATTGAAAAGATTATGAAAAGCTTTTGTATAAGTGTTGGCATCCTTGTGGGACTGGGCAATTTTGTTGGCTAATTCGGAGTCCCCAATTTTCATAATATTAACGGCATCGGGCAACACCGAAAGATCAAGAGATTTTTTTAATGCTGTCAATACTTTGGTAAACTCCTTGTTATATAGTTTTCCTTTGCCTACGATATCATTGAAATAGGACTGGAGATTGGCGTTCCATGTACGCACCTGTTGATAGGAGACATCCCCCCCTTGATCAAAGATGCTCTTTTGCATTTTTCTCATCGTATTAAAGAAATCACGGATAGGCTTGTCATCCGCTATTCTTTCCAAGTTGATGTCTTTAAGAAAACCGCTTTCTACAATATCATCAAAACTTTTTATAATTCCATTTTTATCGACAGGAATACCCCTGAACTCCTCTAAGATTCCCCCCTTGGTGAAAATCTCCAATGTTTCTTGAAGACCACCTTTCATTGTCGTGTTAAGGATATTGGGATCGCTCAACATCGCGTGATTATCATATGCCGCCTTCCACAATTTACTTACTTGTTCTTTCATATTCTTATATTTACGTGTTCCCGCGTTAAAGATGCTGATTCCCTGTTCGGTGAACTTGGATGTAGGGGCGATGCTTTGTAAAACACTATCAAACCAATTATTAAGGTCTTTCACTCTGACGCCTTTGGAGTTTCGCAGACCACCTCCCATGAAAGGCAGAATGCCCATAGGTTTTAAAATAAGCTGGCCAATTTTTGATTGTGCCGCGATATCTAATTCAATGCCAAGAGCCTTGGCGACATTTCTTGCCTTGATGATGGCGGGATCCGAGAAATCCAATGTGGCTCTCGCCAATTTAGGAACAGCCTCAGGTAAAAGAAGACCTATGGTTTCCCAAAAAATAGCCTCCTTCATATCTTGACCCATTTGGTCAAAATTGGGTTTCCAATCTTCGTTCCCCGTTATTAAGTATTGGGCGATGTCATACGCTTGTGTCGCGGTAACCGAACCGAATATGCCACCAAACCATGCCTTGCCAAAAACACGAACAAGATCTTTGGGATTGGTTGGAAGTTTTCTAATATTTTTAAGTTTAAAAAGATCTTTTAATCCTGGGATGCTTCCCATAGCACTCCCCATTATAAAGGCGTCATCCCTATCTATGCCTACAAATGGAATAGCCGCCAATCCTTCTGGAAGATTTTCATCAAATCCAAATTCTTCTAAAAGATTTACTCCTACGGTTTTTTCCCATGTCTCCTTGGCTTTTTCTACCGCTTCAATAAGTTGCTGATCATTTGTCTCGTAGACTTTACGCATTTTTTCGTCGGTGAAAGGATTGTCTGCTTCTTTTTTATTTTTAAACGCATCAACAAGTTTTATGATGCGCGCAGCCTCATCCTTGTCGGGCTTGTCCCCCTTTATTTCAATTTCGTAGGGAATTCCAGGTACTGTGATAAATCCCATTCTTAATCTCCTTCAGTGGCGTTTATTATTGCCTCTAAATCCTGTAAAGAATAGGTATTTCCCGTAGTAGTATCCATTTCTTCTTTAACGGCGAAGTTGTGAATTGAATCCACAAAAGCATCAATGTCGTTAAATTTTCCTAGAAGCGCGGTCTGATCAATCTCGGTTGAGCCTTCTTTAGTGGTAAGAACCTTGACATATTCCTTTACGAGTCTTGCGACTTTATCCGCCACCGCGTCTACCTTTTGCATCGCAACATCCCTTCCAAACATACCGGTCGGATCAATTTCCTTTAAACTAAGTTCTTGCTGCTTTTCGGTAGGCTGCCGTGTTCCCTTGAAACTTCTTAAATCCGCTATGCCCGCCGCAATGGAATTTTTTAACATTTGTATTTCTTGAATTTCAGCCTTGTTGAACATTGTTGAAAGTTTTCCTTCTTTTCTAAAGATTTTATCCCCCATATAGGCATCATCAATTTGATCAATCATCGTAAACAGTCCTTGGAAAGTTTCTAAAAACCATCCTGGCATCCCTCCTATTTCAGGGTGGGTGACCAATATTTCTTTCATGCGCAGTAATTCCTTTAATGTCGCTTGTGACCGCGCGACAATCTTATTGATGTCATCTTTTTCCGTTCCTGTTGCCATTCCTTCTTGAACAAAAATTTCATCTATAACTTCACCATTTTCAGGTGTTCCATCCTGACGGTGGACGATGCCCCCGTGTTTTTTGTCATCAGGAACTTTATCCGTATCCACTCCCTCGTAGCGTATCGCCGATCCTTTTTTGCCGAAGAATTGTGTCCAATCCCAACTCCACTGTAGGGAGGTTCCTTCAGGATAAAGCCTGTAGAATTTTTCCCAATCAATTACTTCCTCTTCATCAGTATCAGGTCCTACTCTAGTCTTTTCAATTTTAGTGATTCCAAGAATTTTTGCAATGAAATCATCTGTTTGCTTATTTAACCCAACCGTCAGGTTTTGTTTCTGTTTGCTTTTTTCCTTTTTGGCTTTCGTCTCCGCGAGCATTTCAGCTTGAGCCGCACTTAATGCACTTAAATCCATTTTCATTCTTAAAGCTCGTTCTTCTTCCGCGCGTTTACTTCCTTTTTTGGATAGTTCATCAAAGAACATTGCACTCGCTTCGGTAGGACTAGCTCCTAGACCCCAATTAAATCCTGCTCGTGATAGGGCGAATAACGCATCCGCCTCCGCTTGCTTGGGATCAAAGTATTTATCAACGATGCCCATGTAAGTGGGTGAATATTGCGCATGCTTTTGCGCCAAGACTGAATCTCCTTCATTGAAATATTGAACGGGTCCCCCGCCTCGTAGGTTTGCTATTCCACCCATATTATATCTTCTAATGAGGCCTCCGTTCGCCGCCATCGTTTCTTGAATGCCGACAACTTCCTCTTGTTCCACCGGTATGTTCATCGCTTGCGCTTGATCCGTTGCGCCAATTCCTTGCTGTGATTCTTCCAGAGTAAGCATTTGAATAACAGGTTGAACGAGTGCCAACACACTGTCGGGTGTTCTAGCGGCATCATCCTCTCCAACAATTCCCGCCAATTCCTGGCGTCTGTCATGTTCCGTGAGGTTATCACCACGAATGGCTTGCATGAGTTCATCATATGTGGATGCCTGATCTAGTTGATCTTTGGCTGCGGATCCTTTGCTCATCACTTGTTCCGCCACTTGTTCCTGTTCAAAACCATCCATAATGCCAACATTATTGGCATTCACTTGTTCACCCATTGGAGGTGATCCCATTTGTCGTGAGACTGCCTGATTCCAATAAGGACCATCCATTCCTGTGCCCTGATGTGGCATCCCAGAAAATTGTCCTTCTGCGGATGACATAAGAGCTCCACCTTCTTTTATTATAGCCATTACATGACCTTCACCAAATTCTCCGATAGCCGCCGTAATTATCGCTTGAATCTCTTGTGGGTTGGTTATTTGTCCGTTGGCAACTTTTACTAGTTCTCTATGCAATTCTTGTTCGCCTTGATCGCCGTAATATAAATTAGATTCCTGTGGTGTTATCTCCCCTTGCATGGGAGATCCTGCTTGTCTTAAATGAGGATTTTTAAAACCTCCTTCTTCTCGGAATTCCCATTCTCTGTTTAGTCTATCATGCGTTTTATGATAATTATCTAAACCTCCTATTCTATCAAAATATTTATTTAATAGCGTACGTGATATTTTATGATCTTCTTTAGTACTTTGATTGTTTAGTACTTTTGTTGTAATATCTATCATTGTTTCTATTTCATCTGGAGTGCCAAATGCCTGCACTAATTTTAAAACTCCTTCCGTATGATAATTTGGTGCTTCTAGTTTTATAAAGTCTTCCATCGTAAACTGAGAAACACCTTCATCACGATCCCATTGTTTGGACAAGTCACCAGTATCACTTAATGGCACTTCCATTAATTCATTTATTCTTTGTTCTCCAAATCTATCACTAATCTCTCCCATAGGTGGGGAACCTGCTTGTCTTGGAACAATAAACTTTTGCGCTTCTATTAATGTTTTCGTGTCATCCCCTCTGCCGCTTGATGTCTCGACAAACTCCCTGAACTTTTCGATGCCCTCAATGAAACTGTCACCCTCTTGCATATAATTATTTTCAATAAAGAGCCTGAAGTTCGGATCATCGGGATCAAAATATTCATTGCCGATAAACAATAGGTCTTCACGATCCGCCCAACCAGTCTCCATGAAATCGCCTACTTTTTTTCCTTGTTTCTTGAGCCACTGCAAAATTCCCCCCTTATCTTTTGCCTGATCCGCCGTATATTCATACGTGTCGTAGCCCTTATCAATATAATCTTCAACCGTAACTTCCCCTTCTTGAGGTGTACCCGCCATACGACGAACCACGGGAAACGGTTGACGAAACATTTGTCTGTTTAAAACTGCCATTATACTACTCCCATTCTTCTCGCCCCGGCGATGCCCGCTAAAGCGCCAATACCTGTTCCAATAGCTTGTTGCCACGGACTGATACTAGGCGATGTAGCTGTCGGGATGACTTGTTGTGAAGTTGGCGCTTGTGCCAAGATATCACCATAGAAACCCAATCGCTGATATGGTTCATACATCGTTTGCAACGCATTTTGCCGTTGCATATCCAAAAGTTGTTGTTCTCGTTGACGTTGCATGCCTCCGATACCAAGTAGGGACTGAATGTCTTGTCCCGCTAGTTGTTGTTCCATTTGTCCCAAACCTGCATATTGTCCTCCCAATCCAGCTTGTTGCTGACCAAGGGCGCCGATTCCAAGTCCCGCCAATCGTTGGCGTTCCATCTGATTTTGATATCCCCCCATCGCTTGTGCGTAGTTTTGGGCGTTCAATTGAGTGAGTGCTTGCGCACGTGCGTCTTGTAATCCTCTTTGTAGTTCAGCTCCTTGGACACCAAACCGTGATCCTCCAAAAGCGCCTGCTTGTTGCGCTTGTCCTGCTAAATTTTGCTGTGCTGTCGCCCCTCTCTTGTCCAATTCCTGCATCGTCTGGTCAATGACTTGCTGTTGGAAGGGGTTAAGGTAAGGCTGTAATTGTGTCGTGGTAGGAGCGCCTGTAATGCCTCCTAGTAAATTCTGAGCCGCTTGCGTGGTTGCCTGTCCCTGGGCGATTCCCTGTCCCGCTAAGTTAAGGTAAGGTACATAGCCTCCGATGCCTTGCTGTGCTTTTAGAAAAGCGTCTTGTTCAGGCGTGGTGAAACCCGCGAGTTGATATTGAGGAAGAGTAAGTTTTTGTTCAGCTAACGCTTTAGCTGTATCCATTAAGCCAAGCTTACGTGCCTCTATGTCAGGAGCCTCCCTGTTGATATATTCTTCAACCATTATGCAGCCCTTCTTTCAAGATTTTTCATCGCATCGTACATACGTTTCGCGCCTTTGCGCCTGTCTCCGCCACCGGCGTTGCGTACCGCTTGCGCCGTCATCACGAATTCCCCGTCACTCAGCATCGCTGGAATGGAATCGCTTTTACCCGTGCCAGGACCATTGATGGGTCCCGTCTTGCGTGGGAAATATCTATTTGTTCCATTAGCTAGTTTAACAGTACCACCTTCCGCACTCCGTATGAACTCGGTCGGAAGATCCTCGACAGGAACTCCAAACTGTTCTTGAAGTTCAGGGTAATAGTAAGGGTTGCCCGCTACATTGGCGATCTGGAATTCTTCTGGGTTTTGATAGTAGAATGGATTAAGAGCGCTTGGATCTGTGTCACCCATTTGCTCGGCTTGTGCTTTTGCATCCAAGTAAGTGAGAGGAATGGATGCCAACGCTGCGGTTGTCAGTCCTTTTGATAATCCTGATGCAGGTTTTAAAATACTATTAGCTAAATTAACATCTGCAAGACTTGAGTTTGGATCATTTAAAATAGCTTGTGCTTTTATTTTAACAGGATCAGTTCCTGTATAAGCTGCTGTGACAGGATCAGCGCCAGCGCCAAAACCCATCCCCTTTAATACATTATATTTATCCCCCATACCCATTGTACCTGAAGATCCAAATCCTGCTCCTGCGTATTGAGATAAAGGTCCCCATGTTGCCGCGACAGAACCAATGCCGTATCCGAGCATGGCCGTTTGAAGGGCTTTTTCTGGTTTCTGTCCCGCGACAAGTCCACCAATACCAGCGCCAATACCAGCGCCTGCGGCGCCACCAATCATAAAGCCGATGCCTCCACCTACAATGGGAGCCACCTTTTTTACGACTTTTTTTACGCTTTTAAAAAACTTGCCGACCAATCCACCAATGCCATATCGGGGAATTGTCTCAAGAAATTGTTCATTAATCATGCATAATCCTTTAATAGCAACTAATTTTTGTTGGGAGAGCAAGAAGGCCAGACTTGATGTACTTGATAAATGTCAAGTATTGTGATTCGCCAATTTTATTCTATATTTATAGTCAAATTCTTGGTATATGACAATAGATAAATATGGCAAAGAAAGTTAAGACAGAAACCCCACCACTTTTTAATCATACATTTGAGGCTATTAGGCCGTTTGGTCCCACTATCATCAAAGGAACAGTGCCCATGGATCTTATTGATTTATTGGATAAGAAAGCATCAAAAATGCTGGGAAGCGAACAGCTTTCCAAAGAGTTTAATCACGCGCAAAATCTAGCGGGCAATGTTCAAAAGGAAGTGCGCTTTCCTCAGTCGTGGATGAGTACAAAAGAATTTAAGCCTGTGGTTGATTACATAGGAGAAATGGTAAAGGCTTACATCTCCATTCCCCCTGCAAATGAGACCATCAGTCCTGCGTTTGTAGGCAAGCTCATCATTCAATCAATGTGGATGGTTAGTCAGTGGGCGGGAGACTTTAATCCTATGCACATTCACGAAGGACAACTGTCAGGAATTATTTATTTACGCATACCCCCTGGACTGAAAGAGGAATACAAGAAAGAGGACCATTACCCAACAGTGGGAGATGTTGTTTTTTTTCATGGTCAAGCGGCGACCTTCAATGGTCATAAGCTGCAGCATAGTCCTCAAGTAGGGGACATATTCCTATTCCCTAATTGGCTGTCACACGGCGTCTATCCTTTTAGAACCAAGGGGCAGGAGAGACGATCGGTTTCTTTCAATCTTGAACTTGTTAAAAAGCCAGGTACTGAAGCCGGAAACGCTGAAACATTACGTAACAAAGAGTTTTATAAGCAAACGTGATTGATATTAAGAATGTCCCGATGGTCCGTGTGACATGGACGGATGCTCGTGATATGGAAACAGGGTGGCTTGAACTAAAAGATATTCTCCACGCACCGTTGGCCATATGTCAAGATGTAGGATGGATGATGGTAAATAATCCTGAAAAAGTTATTATTATGAGATCTTGGACTTCAGAAAAAAATGATCAGCAAGGGGGAGGGGTAGTCTCTATTCCTAAAGGATGGGTAACTCATATTGAATATTTAACGGTAAGTTATGGTACAAAAAGCAAATAAAAAACCTTCTACAAGAATATTTGTCGCAACTCCTTGTTATGGAGGAATGTTGACAACAAATTATTTTGAAAGCTGTATGGGATTGATGGCTGAATGCATACGAAAACAAATAGGATTGCAGTTTGCCACCATTGGAAATGAATCATTGGTGACTAGGGCTCGCAATACTCTGGTTCAATTGTTCATGGACGATGAAAAAGAATACACGCATTTAATGTTCATTGATGCTGATATCGGTTTTGATCCTAAAACAATCTTTCGGATGCTTGATATGGATAAGGAAGTGGTAGCCTCCATTTATCCACGCAAAGCCATTGATTGGAATAAGGTGAAAAAGAAAGTCATAGAAAAACCTGATATTACTCCTGAGGAGTTGCACGCTTTTTCTCTGCAATATAACTTAAATGTCAAAAATCCTGAGCATATTGAAATGCAGAAAGGATTCATTGAGGTTATGGACGCGCCCACCGGCTTTATGCTTATTAAGAGAAATGTGTTCAAGAAAATGAAAATAGCCTATCCGCATCTCAAGTTTGCCAATGACCAGCACCTGGGTCAGCCTCATGAGAACAAATTTAAAGGTCACAACACATCAGACTGGAACTACGCCTTTTTTGACACGATGATTGATCCCGATTCAAAAAGATACTTGTCAGAGGACTATGCATTCTGTAGATTATGGCAGAAAATTGGTGGGGCTGTTTATGCGGACATAATGAGTGGACTCACACATTATGGAACTTACGCTTTTAGGGGAAATGTAGGTACTCAATTCTTGCCACCAACGAAGAAGTAACTTATTATGTGGAATTATGCAATTAACCGATTTAAAATTTCAGCCAGGAATAGATAAGCAAGACTCACCTTACGCGGCGGGAGACGACCGACGCTACATTGATTCTGATTTTGTACGTTTTCACTACGGAAAACCTGAGAGATGGAACGGATGGGATTATCTTCCCAATCCTAATACAACAGTGGTGGGCGTGGTCCGCGATACGCATGCGTGGATCAGTTTGGACGGACAAAGGCATCTCGCCTTGGGGACTGACAGGAAACTCTATGTTTTTGGAGGTGGAATATTCAATGACGTCACTCCCATACGATCAGGGCCAGACGCCCTTACCAATCCTTTCACGACCAACGGCACGACGACTGTTTCCGTAGCGGATACGGCGCACGGAGCTGAACAGGGAGATTTTGTGACTTTTGATTCATTCTCCGCCATTGACGGCTTGGATATGAACAATGAGTTTGAAATCACCACCATCACGGATTCAGATAACTATACCGTTACCCATACAAGTACGGCGTCAGGATCCACGGCTGGTGGAGGAGGGACAGGAAACGCTAATTATCAACTCAGCATCGGACTGGCAACATCCACTTATGGATATGGATGGGGCACTGCCACATGGGGACTCAGCACATGGGGAACGCCACGTTCATCATCAGCAGTGGTGATTTACGGACGCAACTGGTCACTTGATAACTTCGGTGAAGATTTGATTGCAACGGTCATTAATGGGTCAACCTACAAATGGGATCTTTCAGGAGGTGTGAGTGTCAGAGCTGTAGTTGTTTCAAACGCCCCTACGGCATCACGATTTAGTCTTGTATCGGCTGATACTAGACATTTATTTTGTTTTGGAACAGAGACAACGATTGCAAACACGGCCACGCAGGATGACTTGTTTTTTAGATGGTCTGACAGGGAGGACTTGACGGACTGGACGCCAGTGGCGACAAATGAAGCGGGATCTCTTCGTATTGCGGATGGATCACGAATTGTCGGAGGAGTTAAATCAACAGGGCAGATTCTTGTGTGGACGGATAAATCCTTGCACGGTGTTCAATTTGTTGGAACTCCTTATACTTTCGGACAGCGTCAGTTAGGGGCTAACTGCGGACTTATAGCTCAACACGCCTGCATAGATGTAAATGGTAAAGCCTACTGGATGGGGGAGAATTCCTTTTACATGTATGATGGTGTGGTTAAAAAAATGCCTTGTTCCGTACAGGATTATGTCTTTGATGATATGAGTTTCACTAATAGAAATGACATTGCATGTGGACTGAACAGCGAATTCAATGAAATTATTTGGTATTACGCCACGGAGAACGCCACTCAAATTGACAGAGGAGTTGTCTATAATTATTTGGAAAATACGTGGTATACCATCAGCCTTGACAGAACTACTTGGCTGGCGGCAGAGGTATATGAACAGCCTATCGCCACTCAATACAGCACGACCTTAATGGCCAATTCCGCAACCATTCTGGGTCTGACGGCGGGAGCTTCTCAGGTATATGAACACGAAAAAGGAAACAATCAAGCGGACGGCACGGCGATTAGCGCGAGCCTGACCTCAGGATCCATTGAAATTGCCTCGGGAGATAATCTTATGTCCGTAAGCAAGTTCGTTCCTGATTTCACTAATCTAACAAATAATGTTGCTGTTACGTTAACTCTGGAGCAATATCCACAGTCAGGAGCTAATGTAACAACAACAGGAAACGTCACATCTTCAACGCAAAAAATTGATGTACGTGGAAGAGGAAGGTCCGTGAGTCTCGCTTTTGTATCCAATGCTATTAATGACACGAACTGGAGACTAGGTTCCATGAAACTGCAACTCAGACCAGATGGAAGAAGATAATGCCTAAAATTACAATAACACGTTTACCTAATGCGACACTTGAATATTCCCCCGCTCAAACGGATCAATTAATGCGCCTTCTTGAACAAATTATTTTACTGCTCAACACTTCCTACAAACAGGACTTGGTAGAGGAAAGTAGCGGAAGGAGTTGGTTCCTTGGCTGATACCTTTAAAAACGCTGCCCTAGACATGACCACTACTGGTCCCACGACCATTTACACGGTTCCGACGGCTAATCCAGGAGCTTTACCTCCTGTTTTTCCAACCACGGCTGTAATTAAATCCATTATCATATGCAATGATTCTGCAAACACCACCGAGTATACCATAGAATGGACGGACAGCAGCGCTTCAGCAACCTATAAAATTACCAATGACAAGACTATTACTACTGATACTACCTATGAAGTTTTATCACAGCCTTTAGTCTTGGAGGAGTCGGACTTGATTAAAATAACGGCGAACGCCGCCAATGAGCTTCACATCACAATGAGTTTCTTAGAAACAACAAAAGGAGCACTCTAATCGAACTTCATTCCTTATTTATTACTCCTGTGTTCGCGGTAAATTTCACCAGCGGTGACTATGGAGACTTGATTAAATCCGTCAGGGATGTTCAAAAAGAAGATTCAAAAGGGATGCAAAAAACCAATCAAGGGGGATGGCACAGCCGTGATGATCTCCACGAGGATAAGCGCTTCGGTGTCATTAAAGCGGATATGATCCACTACTGCATAGAGGCCTTAGACCATTTAGGTGTAGAGGATCACTGTGAACCGCGCCTTACTGGGATGTGGGCCATGATCAATGGGCCGGGAACCTATAATAAATTGCACTCACACCCCCATAATTATCTCTCAGGAGCTTTTTATCTGCAAGTTCCACCGGACAGCGGGAAACTTACTTTTCATAATCCTCACCCCCAATCTGAGGTATTAGCTCCCCCCGTCAAAGCGAATCAATCCATTCATTTAGCCCAGCGTGTGGGGTGGGAGCCAAAGGTTAATGACTTGCTTATTTTTCCTTCATGGCTTAATCATGAAGTGGAAATTAACAATTCAAAAGAGGATAGAATTATGTTAAGTTTTAATATTGAAATACAAAGGAAATTAAATTAGATGGCTAAAATAATAGAACCAGCAGAACTGTTAGGACATATGGACACATCGGATGGACGCAGAATACCCCGATATAAGTGCAAAAGTGAAACCACTCTCACCAATACAGTAACGGGAAAGGAATATGATTCAGAAGATTCGATGAAATCCGATGTCGATAATCCTGCCACAACGACAAAAGAAGAACACATCCGACGAGATGTGAGAATATTCGCGCCATCACTGGCGGATATGCTAGGGGAAGTTCCTAAAGACTAGGCGCTACAAGCCTAATTTTAATGTCAATAGTATTTGTTAAAGAAAATTTTTTTCCATTAGAGATCTATAATTTTATTGTGAAAGAAATTCTATCTGTTGAATATAGTCCTCCTCCTAAATGGTCAGGAGAACAGTATCAAGGTAATTATTGGAATACTCATACTTTACCAAAAGGATGTGAACTGCAAACAAAAATGAAAGAACTTGTCGCAGAACATTTTTATTTTAAAGATGATTTTAGTTATATAGATTCTTGGTACACAATGGTGGGAGCATCAGATCAACCTAGACCTCACATCGATGAAAGCTGGGGGGCAACTCATCAACTTTTAATTTATATGCATGGCGAAGAATCTAGAAACAACGGCACAGGTTTTTATCATGTGACCGATGATGATCAATTAGAATTAAGTTATCATATTGGTTTTAAAAAAAACAGAGCAGTTTTTTACACCTCTGATGTATATCACGCGCCTCTTCAATGGGCCGGTGGTGGTTCTTTTAGATACTCTATTGCTAATTTTTTAAAAAAATCAAGTTAAGCGCTACAAGCTTCGCATTCAGCCTCCGCCTCATTACCATCTACATTAAAACTTGTATTTTTCTTTTCAGAAGAATTCTCACACCCGCATCCGTTCTTGTGATCTTTTAATTCTTTCTCTAGTCTTAAATTGTCTCTCTCAACCGCCATTAGCCTTTCGTGATACCGTCCTGTCTTATCGGCAAGGACAGCGATAGCCTTCAATACCTCTTGATTTTCCATTTTTTTCTCCTGATTTGTAATTTTAGGTGAGAACCAATTTAAACACATCGTTGATTTAAATCAAGATGATTAATGTCAAATTGTGATAATAGTTTTCTTGACAAAGGAAATGTGATATGGAAGAGGACAGAATATGAGTGAGAAAGAGAACGACACCACAGTAAAAACTTGGCACGATAAGATGCATATTTTCGGCCGGATTATCTGTAAATATAAAATGGAAATAGATCTCATTGATGACTTAAATCACAAATATGAAGATGCCTTAAAGAAGACAAATTTATTAACTTCTCATGGTAAAAATCTTGCGGGAAGACTTGATTCCGAATTGGATGTATTGCCCATACTTCAGAGCTGTAAGATATTTAAAAAAATAACACAGTGCATGGGTGATTTTGTTGACACGTGCATTAGACACGGCATATGCAGGCCAGGACCCCATAATCTCGACATACTTTCGTGTTGGGTGAATGACATGAAACCAGGGGAATACAATCCGTGCCACACCCACAATGAAAATATTGGCTATTCCGCTAATCTGTATTTAAAAATTCCTGAATTCATTAATGATGTGAAGGAGCCACATAAATTCAAGGATGGCCGAATAACATTTATCTCTCCAGGTTCCACCACCTCAGAGTCTATCCTTCCAGAAGTAGGTGATTTTTATATTTTTGCAGCGGATCATATGCATTGTGTTTATCCTTTCAAAACGAAGGATCCGAATGACATTCGACGCTCTATGCCTATAAATTTTATGATTAACAACACGGTTCAAGGAACCGTCATATGACAATATTTTTTGATAGAAAAATTAAATTCTGCGGGATAGATAACAGATACGAAAAAGTGTGGCCCCATCCCAAACCCGCGACCAACTTCATTCCTGAGGAATATAAAAAATTAGAAAAACTCCATAAAGGCGACTTGAAAACAGCGACCGTTAAGGCGTGCATGCCTTTTCTTGACGCGATGGGGGCTGGATACATCATACCTTTCGACCAAGATTATGTATTTGATCCCACAGAAACAGAATTCACAATCACTCCCGCGAATAAAGACCGATCTGATATTAGTATTCATAAGAAGATTCAAATTCCTAAAGAATGGCATCATAAGGTTGGAGAGTACGCTGGTAAGTTCATTAATAAATGGATAATTGTAACCCCTCCTGGATACAGTTGCTTGTTCACTCAACCAATGAACAGGTTGGGAGAAGACCGTTTTCAACTTATCAACGGAATCGTTGACACCGACACTTACATCGCCCCGATTAATTTTCCTTTCATTCTTCATAAAAGGGATGAGCAGTTTATGGTTAAAAAGGGACAACCCTGCGTCCAAGTCATTCCTTTTAAAAGGGAAACATGGAAAATGTCATCAGGTTTTTACTATGAAAAAAGACACGTAGAGACATCAAATCTGCTCGATAGTGAGTTCATTGACAGATATAAAAAAATGTTCTGGCACAAGAAAAGTTTTAAATAAGACAAGTTAAATATGGAAGAACAACCCATAATAAATAATCTATTTGGAAAATCCATTTATAAAAATTCCATAAAAAATCATGAAAGCATTAATGAAGAAATTATTCCCCATATAGAGAAATTTGCAAAAGAAAAACCCGGACTACTCGCTACTACGACTGATACATTACTTGGTGATCCCCAATTAGACAAGGCTGTTGATAATCTGCATCAAGATGAAAAATACAGGAGTCTTTTTAAAAAGCTACAAGAGCAGATCAAAGAATTTTTTAATGCTAAGGGGTATAGCGCGGAAAAATTTGATATTCATGTTACCAAATCATGGATTGCTTATTCAATTAAAGGTCAATGCGTCCCTTCCCATAAACACACAGCAAGTCATTATAGTTGTTGTTATTATGTTAGAAATAATGAAATGGGAAATTTAAAAATAGAACAAGACTATGCTGATATAACAGGATTTTTCATTCCTTCAACGGATGAGTATTTTTCTAGCTGGAATCAATTTAATTTTGCAAGTTATGTTCTGCCAGTAAAGACAGGGGACTTTGTTATTTTTCCAAGCGGAATGGTACACTCGACTGAAATTAATACAAAGAATGAAGCGAGAATATGTATTTCGTCAGATATCTTATTTACTATGAAAAAAGGAGTCAGTGCGGAACATTGTATTCCTCATCCTCACGGATGGCTGACAGTTTCATAACCAGCTATAATGATAATACCTACACAAAATTATATAAAATGCTATGAAAACATACTAGATCCTGAAGTATGCAAGAAGATAGTCGAGGAAGATAGTCATAATTTTGAAGATGCCTTGACACTTGACGGAATAAAAAGTTCTCAGCGAAGATGCTATAGAAAGATTATTGATAAAAAATTTGACCCCCTTATTTTTGAGGGTGCTGGCAAAATTTTACAACTCTATTTAAAAGAGTTTAAAAATTTATCCTTTGGATTATCTTGCGAAGACACGGGATACGACCATCTACTATACAAGGGAAAAGAAAAAGGAGAATATAAAGAACACGTGGATCATTTTGATCTGCATCCCCGTATATTATCATGCTCGATTATTTTAAATGATGAATATGATGGAGGGGATTTTTCTTTTTTTGAGGGAGGGTATGTTGTTACAAAAAAAACGGGAAGCGCTGTAGTGTTTCCCAGTAATTTCTGCTTTCCCCATTCAGTGACTCCTGTCACTAACGGAGATCGTCATGCCATTGTGACTTGGTTTCATTAATGAAAGAAAAGTATAAATATGTTAAAGACTTTATTTCTTTAGATATATGTGATTTTTTAACAACTTTTTCGTATAAGATAAAAAGCTTATTGCCAGGAGATGGTCAGATACCTCAATCTCACGCAGAACATTCAAAAGATAATGTACTTTATGCCCATTTACTAGATTTTTGTTTAGATAAAATGAAAAAAGAAACCCAGTTGAAATTAAAACCTATATATTGTTTTAATAGGATTTATTTACCAGGGGCAGATTTAAAAAAACATACGGACAGGGAAGCTTGTGAAATAAGCGCCTCAATAACTTTAAATTATTCCTACGCTGACCCCTCATATAAGTGGCCTCTTTGTATGGGTGAAAAACCCATCGTTATAGAAAAAGGAGATGCAGTTATATATAAAGGATGTGAAATAGAACATTGGCGACCAGTGTTTAATGAGGAAAGTTCTAGTTGGCACCATCAAGCGTTTATACACTATATTGATTTAAACGGTCCCAACAAAAATATTAAAAAAGAAATTTAGGAATAATGAGGATCGTAATCGATCCAAGTTTTTGACCAATCCCAAGCCAACGCTGCTTCACTTTCAGTGAAAGTCGCTTCAGTGCCTCCCCCTGATATCCATGCATTTAGTGCATTTTCATAAGCAGTAGAATAATCAGCAGTAGCGGTTTCAATTTGTCCTTTTCTTGTCTCACCCCATGTAAGAAGATCGGCTATGGTTGTTGATCCCACAGCATCAGAAGTGGAGTTTAAGTCAACATTTCCCGTCATCTTGAGTGTGGAGACATCTTTATATTGAACTTCATTCTGACCAGGTAGCTCGTTCCAAATGATGTAATGAGTTGTCTCAGGAAGTACGACCATTGCAGTGCCTTTATCCGCCCACGTTATATGAAAACCATCTACTTCTATGGACTCATTATTTGATATTACAATTTGTGTCGCCATAATTTATCCTAGTGCTTTATGATGTAGTTAACCACCACGTATGGTGAGAATGAATTAGTTCCTGCAGCTGTTACTGATCCTGACAAAGAAGTCGTTATATTTCCCGTCAAGGTTCCAGATAAGGTGTGAGAATGGTTATGTCCAGTACCAGATCCGGCAGAATATGAAGTTCCCGATGGTGTAATGTTCTTGTTGCCACCCCCTGTCCAGCCCCATGTTACAGTAGGGGAATAAGGACCATTCAGTGGAAGTCCGTGTCCGTGTGAAGCTAATTGAGCCGTAGTAAGGGAAGTATTATCAATAGATCCCGTCACTGATACGGCTAAAGTGTCCGTACTTGACGCCGCCTGGTTGTTCGTCACGGCCACCGTCACGGTGTTCGCGCCTCCCGTTGCGGCCAAATTGTAAGTAGATCCGTCATAACCTTGAGGCGTCTTGCCTTGAAGATTAGGGACATTGAAAGTTGTAGAAGTGTCACCAGCTCCATAAGTGGTGCCTATGACAGTGAATAACTCAGCGTAAGTAGTCCTGGAAATAGCCGTTCCGTCGCATAGTACATAACCGACAGGGGCTGTTGTTTTGCCCCAAGGCTTGATTGCGCCTACTTCACTTCTGTTTGTAAAATCCTGTAAATTAGTCATTATATTTCAGCCTCCAACCATTTCCTGAATCGTAGTATACCAGAGCAACGCCTGCACTGTTAGTGGAAATTGTCATATCAGCCGCGTCTCCTTGAACTTTTTCAGCTCCTCCGTCAATAGTAATGTTATTAGTTCCCGCAGTACCGTCCCCATCAATGACTTTTACTTGCATTCCAATTGTAGGGGAGGCAGGTAAAGTTATAGTAATTGCTCCGCTTGAGCAATCACAAATAATATTATCGCCGTCTGAAGCTGTGTAAGGGGAGTCCCCAACTGCTTTTTCCACCCATGTTTCGCCCAATCCAGCTAAAGAAAAAATATCATACCAATTGGTGCCATCGGTAGCAACCATGCGAAATTTTCCATTTGTAATGGTTACCGTATTGCCTGTTGCTCCTAAACGAGCAGAAATATCTGCACCGCCAGAAATGTTGTTGTAAAGTCCGTAAGTTTTTTCTGTTGCTGGGAATTGAACAGTATGAGTCGTGGAAACGGTGCCACTGAATAGTAATGTATTATTTCTAGCTTGGTTGTTGGCTTGAGTGTCGGGTCCGTCGGCATTCGTCAAAGTGGTGGACGTTCCTGTGGTAATCGCCGGAACGGCGTAAACGCCTGCGATGGCGAATTCAAAAACCTGAGAAAAGTTGTTATTGGTAATGGTTCCCCATGTACCTGAATTTGTTCCTGTGGTTTGTAGTTCTGTTCTAAGACCTGTCGAATACGTTACCATTTAATCTCCTAATACCTTTTTTTAATGATTTTATGCAGCCTTGTCAACTTCTACCCAAACGGCTGTTTGCGAGTCATCCACTTCCGACCAGAAGGTTCCTCGTAAGTCTCCTGTACTACTTGTAGCAGAAACTCCTGATGCTGTAAAGACAACATCTATCTTAACTTGCGCAACTCCTGTTGCTGAAGTTAGTAAATTTCCCGTAGCCGCGTAACTAGATTCTTGCCCTGCATCACCAATAGCACTTGTCATAGCTTGGCCGGTGACGGTTATATCAAAATCCGCCGATGCTATTGGAACACCAATATTTGATTGCATTCCCAGGTCAGTCCCAGTGGCCTCCACATCAACATCAATGTTAATGGTTTCTTCCCCTAGAGAGGAAGTCAATCCCGCCGCTGTCAGCGTAACATTACAGTCCGCTGTAATGGTGGATGATCCCAAGGATCCCGTTAATACTGTTCCCGTTGGATAAACACCTGGACTGATGGCTATTAGCACCTCACCAGTACTTGCATCAAGTTCCGGCTCTGAAGCTGCGACAACGGTTATTTCCGCGCCAGCAGTGATTGAGAAGGTCCCAATGCCTGTGTCGGCTTGAACGCCTGTTACAAAAATAGAAGTAAGAACATCGCCTACGCTAGAAGTCAGTCCCGCCGCTGTAATGGTTGGAGCCACATCCCCTTGGAATGTCATATCTCCAGTGCTTGTTGTCGCACTAGCTCCCGTTAACGCATATTCACTTTCTAAAGTTCCCCAAAGATTATCCCCCCATCCAATCTCAATTCCAGTTCCTTGGTTATAGCCTCGACCCCATCCTGATTGGTAGGCAGTATGTACGCTTTCATCCCCCAAGGATAAAGTAAGACCATTAGCCGTAGGACTAACATCCGCATTAGCGGCAGTCGTTACATCATTGGTATTGGAAGTGAGTGTTTCTGCTTGTACGACAGTAACATTAGCAATGCCTTCTGCGGTGGCATCACCAGCAGTAGACGTACCATAGACGCCGGAAAGCGTAATGTTGCAATCACCCGTAATAGCGGGCGCTGCAGCGCTTGACGTAAGGCCGTCACCTGTCGCGGCAACGGGTGCGTATTCTCCCCACGCGCCACTGCCCCAAGTCTCTCGGCCCCATCCTTGTAGAGAGGCCATGATTTATTCTCCTTAT
>Ga0208030_1000291_pt1 | contig 36872 bp, 46 predicted proteins | sample MalvirDeepMed_M9_FD_184246 | JGI IMG/M metagenome (GOLD analysis project Ga0208030, IMG submission 184246) | Marine viral communities from the Global Malaspina Expedition - Malaspina viral metaG DeepMed_M9 (SPAdes) (version 2) | ecosystem: Environmental > Aquatic > Marine > Oceanic | place...
AGAGACAACTTATCTGGCAGATGGGATTCCAGAGGAGATATTGTATAGCGTGTATGCCGAAAACGAGAAGAATCCAAGCGGAGAACAGTTGAAACAGGGCTTGATAAACTCTCTCACCACAGATGCACAGAAGAAAAAAGCCAGAAACTACAGCATTCCATCTTTTGAAACGCTGAGAAGAAAGTTAAGCAGCGCATTGAGAGAAGGGGCAGACTCTAATTGGTACAGGAATTTTGGCATGGGCGTGGCAACCAAAGTTGGTTTTGCCAATATGCATGAGTTTTCTGCACTCTTTGCAGCTACTAGCCCTGAAACAAATGTTACTCAAAACATTCAGGAAACACTGGATGTCATGCGTATTGCCAGAGAGATTGATCCTGTTGAAAAAAGCAAACAGTTTTCTGGGGAAATTGGCAAGGTGCTTGCTGGCAGAACAATTGCCAATAAAAAGAAAGCAATCCTAAATTTTTACAAGCGTGGCTATTACACCACGGTCCGTAAGGGAGCGTTGAAAACTCCAAACTATGCAGAGACTGTCTTGAATATGGCTGACAATGTATTTTCTCCTTGGGCGGTAATGGACAGCCATATGTTTAATCTTCTTGGAATGTCTAAGACACCAACAGAAAGAGAGTATCGATATGCTCAGGGAATGATCCAGTTGTTGGCAAGCGATCAAGCCTACAATGTCTACGATGCTGAAGGCAATTTTGTTCGCACAAGAAAACTGGAACCACATGAAGTCCAAGCAGCGTTGTGGGCGTACCAAAGAAATGGTCTTGAAGAAGGCGGGGCATTGCCTGATGAATCTGATTTTGACTTGGCTATGAGAAAGAATGCCAAGAAGATGGAACAGCTTGAAGCGGTTATCAACAGGGATGCACCACTAAAAGATTATTTCATTCAAGCACCTAGACCTCATTACATCGGTGGTGAAAGCAACAATCCATACAGCACCTACAATCTGGACAAGCAGATTTATCTGTCTAGGCTCGCTATGGCTCCAAAGGTCATTATAGAAACGAAAGTTGGCAGATCGAGAAAGTATATGCCAGAGGGTTTTGAGCTGTCTATGGATGAGTGGATAGACTATCATTCGCGAGTTAAGGAATCCATCGTGGACAGAGATGGACAGATAACATTTTTAAGGGAATTGGGAATACCACATACCTTTGAAATGGGGCTTGGCACTTACGAAAATGAGTTGAGTCCGAACTTTGTCCTCAAGTTACCGACATTGGATTATGCAGAAGCCCAAGATGTTGGTGCAATTCTGGCAGATGCCTTTATGCAGGACTCTGTTGCTACTGGTTATATGCAACCCAATGGCGCAAACAGGACACTGCTTATCTCCAAACCTGATGACGCTGCTTTTACGCAGGAAGAGCTGACTGAATTTAACAGAAGGCTTGAAGAATTGAGAAGAGCCACAGCATGGGGAGAGGATGTTACTGTTGATTATGCCCTGATGGGAAGTGACCAGAACATGATAATCATGGGTGATCCAGCCAGTTGGGGAGTTAGCAGCGCAGACTACAGGTCTGCTAAACTTGGAGAGTTGGCAGAAATGGTGTTGCCTATTGCCGAGACATTAGGGTTTAATATTAAACGATCACGATTAAATACGGAGTTAATAAATTATGAACAAGAAGATACAGCAGGAAACCCAGAGTATGGATATAGATCAAAAGTTGGACAGCTTAGGCATAGAGGAAGTTTCCCCGGAACACCCAATATACAAAGAGCCGCCATTCGTGATCTTTACCTCCCCGTCTGGAAAACCTACCAAGCTCTCCTTAAAGAACAAGGCGCAGAATCCCAAGACTTAATTCCCCCTTGGGAAAAAGCTGGCAATGCTGTTGGCTCAAATCTTGGTGTCGAGATTAAAATTGAGGAAGCAGTTGCAGAAGTTGAAAACATTGTCAAAAGCATGGCAAGAGGCACGATTCCATTATGGAATACAGGTGCCAGCCCGCTTGCGATAGCTTCAGCCTTTAACCATGTTGATGCCAAACTAGACCAGACTATCCCAGAAGAATGGACAGCCCATGATGTCATTGACAATTATGAGTTAAGCCCAGAAAACTCTGCCACTTTTTCGAGAAGGGTTCCAGATGAAATTTGGGATACCGAGTTTAGCGATCTTAGGACAGTAATCTATGGCAAACCGAAAGAAGGTAAGCCTATAGAGGTTCCTGATGAAACTCCATTCCAGAGTATGCTCAAGGGAGTTTTGAATCGTGATACATTCTCTGAGAGATTTGAGTCGGTAAGAGCAAAGTTTGTCGATAACTGGGCATCTTGGGAAAGAACCTCAAAGGAGGCACAGAGGGTCTTGGGGGTAACTTACCTTGCCGATCTTGATGCCGTTGCCGCTATAAGGTTCTCTGACCGTGCTAGAGGCATCATGGCAAGAGGACTAACTAGGGGTGTACCAGCAGTTATAGAAACCGAGGGTGGTGGAAGTTTTGTCAAGGTAGTGCCATTCGTTGGCACAAATGGTAAGGAAGTCGGTGGATTGGTTCAGATACTAGCACCTCTTTACAAGGAACAGGCATTAAACCAGAAGCCTATGGAGAAATATTTCCATGCCTATGCGGTAGTCAGGCGTGGCACAAGGCTCAACAAGGAAGGAAAAGCAACACCAGTTACTGAAAAGATGAAGGCTCAAGCCAAAGAGCTTGCCAGAAAATATCCTGTCATCAAGGAAGTCTATGACAACTACCAGAAATGGAACAATGAACTCCTTGATTTCGCAGAGAAAACAGGAATATTGAATCAAGAAGAAAGAGTGCTGTGGCAAGGTTATTCAGATTACTATCCATTCTATAGATACTTTCCTTCGGATGAGAAATATAAATACAGGGGACCGAAACTTGGAAGTGCGTTAGTTGGGGAAAGCCCATTCAAGAAAGAATTGAAAGGAAGTTTTGCCCCGATTAACGAGGATATGCTTACTGCATTGACCAGAAACTCATTGTCCATTGTTACCAGAGGCATGAGGAATGTTGCCTTGCAACGCATTATGCGTGATGCTGTCACCATTGGTTCGGCAACTCCCATAGACGCAAAAGACGCAAGAAAAGGTGCTCCAGATATAGTTTACTATCAGGAGAATGGTTATGGAACTGAGCGTTATTTTACAGTCCACGATCCTGCGCTTATAAAATCAATGGAGGCATTCGGTTCTTCTGGCTTGGGGAACATAACAAAAGTATTGTCAATGCCAGCAGGATGGTTGAGGGATTTGGTTACACGAAGCCCAGACTTTATTATTGCCAACCTATTGCGTGATACCTTGTCTGCCTACGTTACCAGTGGTGCAAACATGGTTCCTGTTGTTGATACCTTCAAAAACTTTGTTGGCTCAAGGGAAGACATGGACACGCTTGCTGATTTTGGTGTTGTGGGTGGGTACGATTTTTCCAACGATCCAGAAAATATAGCTCAGTACATATCAAAAATCCTGCAAAGAGAAGGACAATCTGTCCTTGGAGGAATATCTGTCAAAGATGGTGTTAAGAAAGCGTGGGATTGGTTGGGAGATATTACCACCAAGTCTGATGCTTCTACCAGACTGGCGGCATACGATCAGGTTTTGAAGGAAACAGGCAACGAAGCTGAGGCTGCGTATCAGGGAATGGAAATTATTAACTTCTCAAGAAGGGGATCAAGCTCACTCTTTAGAATTTATGCATCGGCAGTACCATTCCTAAATGCAAGGATACAGGGCTTGGATGTGTTTTACAGAGCGTTGAAAGGAGAATATTCTGCTTACAGGGGAATAAATACACCGGGAGACATAACCCAAAAAGCATTAATAAGAGGCGGTTATCTGTTTGGTATGACAGCCCTGTATTACGCAATGGTTAGCGACACCGATGAATACAAGAATGCGAGAAGGGAGGTCAGGGATGACAACTGGATAATTCCTTATGCTGATGGTATTCCAGCCCTGAAGATTCCTATTCCTTTTGAGGTTGGTGTTATCTTCAAGGTCTTTCCAGAAAGGCTTATGGATAATCTCTTTGGTGAAAGCACTATAGATGATGTTTATGAAAGCTATAAGAGACAACTGGCAACATCTTTGAACATTCCAATTCTGGAACCATCGCTTGGCATACAAGCCCTTGCGCCATTGGTGGATGCGTACATTAACTTTGACAGCTATACCCGAACAGACATTGTTCCTTATTATATGGAAGAAGGTCAGGAGGCAGGGTATCAATCCAGATATACCACCAATGAACTTACCAGAATTTTAGGTGAGGCGTTCAACATATCACCAATCAAGCTGGAATATGTTCTCAGAGGCTATGGTGGCTCTCTCGGCTCTTATGCGTTAGCTGTTGTTGATGCAATGACAAGAGCGTTTTCAGACAGGGATTTGATCCCACAGAACATAGATCGCTACCCTGTTATAAGGCGTTTTTCCCAAACCCCTCAGGGTGGTGGCTTGCAACAGCAATTCTACGAACTAAGAACAGAAGTTAACAAGTCAGTGCAGACATTGAACTCTCTCAAGAAAGAGAAGAGGATGGATGAATACAGAGCTTACAGAGAAACCCATGCTGATTTGCTTAGGTTGCGTACACCTATTTTAGCTATTGATCGTTACATGAAGAGCTGGAGAAAACGCAGAGACAACGTACAGAGATCAAAAACCATACCACCACAGAAGAAGAAAGAGTTGTTGTTGCAGATGGAGATAGAAAGAGACAGACGACTAGCTTCTGTTCCTGTCCTGAAGAAGAGGGCAGACATCCCATTCGCAGACTGGAATCTCTAATTTTGACCAGTCAATATTTGATTTAACCTATTGCTACATTCCACGCACCAGTGGTACGAATACCAAAATATTTTATAAGTTGATGCCTGCAGCGAAAAACAAAATATTTTAGTTTGGGACGGGGCCATTCAATAATATCTGTTTATTACATAGCCCAAGAAGTTATAGCTTTGCCAGACTTTTGTCACATTGCCCAGTTTTTGTAACTCTTTGTTCAGTTCATCTTCTTTCTTGCAGAACATAGACACAGACAGTTGCAGTTCCTTTTCCAGTATTTCTTCATCAGAAAAACTTTTCCTCTTTTCCTGTATGTGTAGCTTGTGAATTAAATGTTGCAACCTGCTGTCGTTGAGATAAACCTTTTCGGCAATCAGGAAGATCGCTCCAGACTCAATCCTTTCCCCTATCTGATTCAATATCCTCGCTCTTTTCCTAGAGCCTAGAAACTGTAAAAAGAACATTGATGATATTACCGATATGTTATCGATGTCTTTTAGTTCTGTTTCACAATCCCCTTTTATAAAACTAAAATCCTTTCTCCTGCCTTTCATGTCAACAGAGTCAATGCCGATGTATTGACAGCCACTTATCTTTGGTATTTTTGACAGGAATCGACCAGTTGAGCAACCCAAGTCAACCAAAGAAGATTCTTCTTGGGCATATTCCTTGGCTACATTTACAAAGATGTTATCCAGAGTGGAGAAATTAGGGATAGAGAGATCAATGTGTCTCTCGAAATCGTCTATAGCTGAGAAGTCAAACTGCTTTGCCATTCTTTTTTTTATGCACCATCTGGATTCTAGTGCCCAACCATTCCATGACATTGACTGCCATAGCCCGACCACAGGCTTCATACCTTTGTGATATGGGAGCCTGTTCTTTTGGCTTGCCTTTGTAGGGTATTTGGGTGTAGTTGTCTGGAAACCCCTGCAATCTCTCGCATTCAAGTGGAGTGAGTCTCCTGACAATCCCCTGTCTTTTTTCTGGCTGAACCATTACACATGGCTGTCTATTGCCACCAGTCATGGCGTTGAGGGTGGGCGATATTTCTTCTTTTTGTATTCTTGGAGCGCCGCCGTCTTGAGATCGTCTTTCAAAACACATAACCGAATGCCTGTCGGTAGCTGTTAAGGTGTACATGGAGCCATCCTCTTGTACTCCACTCCCATTTGAGTTGAAGTTTGCTGCCTGTACCGCAACAGGATTGTCGTAGGAAATGATGGTTCCTCTCTCGTAAGCGGAAAAGCGACCTCTCGCCATCAGGGTTCCAGATACTTCATCCTCAGCATATTCCCCTTGGAAGTTTAGCTTTCTCCAGATTTGTTCAGAAGAACCCTCCTCAGTCTCTCTGGAAGTTTCTTCCCTTTTTTTTCTGCTCGGTGGAGGATTCCCTGACAGTGCTTCTCTGTCAAATAATACTTCTGCGGGAGGTCTCCAGTCTCCAAGATGTCCGACAACGAAGACACGCCTTCGTCTTTGTGGGAGTGCTCTTGGAAATCGTTGTGTTCTCGTGTACTGAGCATCAAGAACCCTGTAGGCGAACCCATACCCGCATTCTGCCAGTGCTCCAAGGAAGTTTCCAAAATCCCTTCCTTTGTCCGAGGACAATAAGCCGGGGACATTTTCCCAGAGAATCCACGGAGTTTTAAGTCTATCAGCCAAGAGTATAAACTCCAAGGCGAGGTTCCCTCTATCGTCTTCAAGTCCTTTTCTAAGTCCAGAGATGCTGAACGAGGCGCATGGGGTTCCTCCCACAAGGATGTCTGGGTAGGTTTCTTTTTTGAGGTCATCTTTTTGTATTCCTGTAAAGTCTCCAAAGTTTTTAATCTCTGGATAGTGATAATTTAACACAGCAGAGCGAAAGGGGTGAATCTCAGAGAGACCGACACAGTTCCACCCTAATGGATGCCATGCCACTGAGACAGAATCTATTCCGCTACAGACTGATAGATAATTGATTGTCATTCCATTTCCTTTTCTTCTTTCAGTTTCTTGGTTCTGAAGAACCCATCGTACTCTGGATGTTTCACGTGGAACAATCTTGCATAGAAAGCAATGTAATCGTTTGAAATCTTGAAGTCAGAACCGCTTGTTTCTACTGTTGTGTGCCAACGAATCCTTTGAATGACAGCCCATGCGCTGTAATGTTCTCTGCCACTTGATATTGCTTGGAGTGTAAACCTCTCAAACAACCGCCAAACATCAGGGTTTAGCTTGTGCCATGTCCACCACTCACTCTTTCGGTCATGGAGTTTTAGTTCTGGTATGGACATAATGCTGACCAGTCAATATTTGTTTTCATGATCCTGCAAGAATCCTGTTCATTAGTCCTCTTGTCATTCTAGTCCAGATTTCCTGATCACTAAAACTAGCACACCTGTAACACAATGACAACGTAACTGGGCTACCTGTGGCTCCTCTTACTAATTTAGTTCTTTCTGTTGGGTTTTCAGCACAACACTCACACTTTGGCGACTTGGTTTTTTTTGCACCACCGCCTCTTCTGTATTTTCTGGTGTAGTCTAGGAATATTTGTTTCATTTAATTGTCGGTACGATTCTTTTTTTGTATGCCGTTTCCAAAACTCGGATGCTCTCCCTGAGTGATTCGACCTTGTTTTCCAGTTGCTCGATGTAGGTTTCCTTTTCAGTAAGTATCTTCTTTATTAAAAGGTTTTCCCTACGCAAGCCATCAGCCAAGCTACGAAACATATCCGCTTGGGCATTTGTTGTTTCAGTCACTGCCCAAGCCTTTTCTGTGCTGTATTTCTCTTTACTCATCTACCCACTCTCCTCGTCTTAGTTTGTCTTTGTTAAGGAACACCATTTCATAACCCCACAGATTACCACGAAACAGTTTTTTGCTTTCAGTACGAGTAAAGGTTTCTGCCTCTTCTTCAGCTACCCAACCACTGAGACAGTTCCAGAACAGGTTAGGCTCATCAATACATCTAACTTTCATTTCTTTCCTCAAACCAGTGGTTGTACCTATTGTTTATGTCCTCAAAGAGTATCTGTGCAAACTCGTTGGTTCTGAGTTCACTCCTTGATTGTATGTTGCAGAATTGCCTGATGAATTCAGATGCATCTTCTTCTTTGCTGACCTTGCAAAACTTCCAGAAAGTTTTTTCTCTGGCGAGGATTCCTGCTCTATCTACAAACTTCTTGCCAGTTGTCTTCTTCCTGATTGGGTTCTGTGGAACAGGAGTCTCATCGTCCTGAATGCCAACCAGAGCACAGTAATATCTTTGACCTACCCAACTTCGCAGGAGTTCTTCTGGTATATCCTCTGGATGGATGTTAAGCACCAGATAAACTCCCTGCTTGTTTTGGGTTATCCTGACCTTGACTGCCTCGAAACTAAGAGCACCCACTAGAATGGCACATCATCGTCAAAAGGATCAACGTCTTCTTCCTTGATCTCAGGAAGTTCAATCGAAACATACTTGTATGTCTTTCCTTGTTTTGATTCACGATCCCACATGGCTACACTGATAGCTATCTCTTGGTTAGATTTTGCCCTTTCAACCAATGCCTTGAGCAGTGTTTTTGAAAGCTCAATCTTTCCAGTCCAGTCTGGATGTTTTGGTTGTTTTTTGTAGCTATTTTCAAATATAGCACCTTCAACTTTAATTCGATCAACCATCTTCATTATCCCCCTCTTCTGTGGCTACTTCTTCAGTAGCGTTTTCCATTTGACTTCTTCTCTCAGCAAAAGACCTGACTAGCTTTTTATAAAGTTCTTCGTCTTTAGCCTTGAGTTCCTTGATAGTGTCCTTGTTAGACTTCCACAGACTTTCCAAACCACTAACTGTTTCTTCCATCTTCGTTGCTGTTTCAATCAACGATTCAGAAAACTTTTCATAATTGACAGGAAGTTCTTCCTCAGTCACTTTGGTTTCTTTCTCAACCTCTTTGGTTTCTTCTTCCTCATCAGAGGATGGTGGCAAGTCTTCACCTGCATAAACATAATGTCCAAGCCCAAACATGGCAATGCACTTCACAAGACATCGCATCTTAGCATCGGATATTTGTCGAGAGTTTGGATTGGCGATTGCGTTGTTTTTGAAATCCATGACAGGCAACCACATTGATCTTGTAAGATCACCAATACTGACAGTGACATGAACGCTTGCTGATCCATCAGGGTAAAACATTGTGTCTAGCACTGTTCCCTCTTGATCAACAAAGAATGATTCAAATTTGTAGCTTGCAGTGGGATAGTGTTCCATTGTTATTCCCCATGCCCAAGCCCAAGAAAGATAGGTTAGCTTTCCCTTTTTTTCTGTGTGTTCTGAACAGTCCACTTGGGAAAGCTCATCCCATACTGTTCCATAAGTTACTTTTTCAGTCATAATAAACTCCTGTAATTAAATATTGACTAGGTATTATTTGTTCCCAAGTATTGGTCACAAAACTGTGCGGAGAGGCAATAGTTTTCACATTTGTTTGCTTTGCCCTCACGAAATTCTATGTAGTGTTCTGGTTTTGTCTGTGCATCGGTGGCTTTTTCCAAAGACGTATAGAGTTTGATTGCTCTCTTTTTGCCCTTAACCATCAGTGCGTGTTTGTCTGGCTGTTTCCATCGTTCCTCATCAGTGCAATTAGGAAGTGTGCCAAACATTTTGTATTGGTCTTCAGCCTCGCTGTGAATAGTTACCCTTTCCAGAATATAATCTTTCTGTTTTTGTTCAGTCCAGAGCGGAACATCCAGTTCCACGAATGGAGTCTTTGGATAGTTCCTGTCTCTGAGTAATCCTGACTGACTCCAATCCCTACAGATAGCAATAATCTTTATGCCTCGTACAGCTACTCCATTGTCTCTCATTATTTCAACATTGATGTTGGTTTGTTTCTCCCAGTCAGGCTTTACCTCACCATTCTTTACTGCATATACAGAGGTTGTTTTGATTTCAAGCAACATATTTCTTTTCACATCGTAAGCATCAATCTGACCAGATATAACCTTTCCTGCAACATCCATAAAATATCTTTTCTCAAAAATCAAATCCCAGTTGGTTTCGTTTGCTCTCTCTATTTGACTGTGTACTGCTGTGCCAAATACTGAGTAGAAGTTCTTGCTTGCATCCTGCACGATTGCGTTCTCGTTTTCTTTTTGCAGGATAACCTGTCTTGGTGATTTGAGCAGGGAGGTAGCAGAGTAGTCTGATCCCTTGTTGTCGTATTCGTCAAAGGTTAGTGCCCTGACAATACAATCATGTAGATTATGTACGTTGGTATATTTCACCTTACTCTCCAAACTCCTATTCCTGTCCATTTCAGTTCACTTGCCAACTGACCAACAACAAGCCTGACAGTAAATCTCTTGGCAGGGGTTTTCTTCTGGAGTCTGTAAACTATAGTTCTTATGGTTCTGGCTGAATCTCTGGCTTTCTCTTCTGTCATTTCAAGCCTAAGCATTTCTCCTTTGTTCAGTTTGTTGAGAGGGAGATTCCATTTCCAGCTTGATCTTCTTTTGGGTGGTGTTGTATCCTTAACAATGACAGGGGTAATCTCTTCATTCATGGGTAAAGTCCTTGGTTTTTCCTTGTGATATAACCATTATACATAGTGTAGGGATGGTGTCAATCTTGTGTAGTGATAATAAATTTGTAAGGGGATAAGATGAGTGATAAGATAGAGTTTGTAGTAAAAGGACAACCATACAGTAAAGCAAATTCGAGAAGATTAGTGACGATCAAAGGCAAGCCAAGATTCATAAAATCCAAGCAAGCCCTTAGCTATTCCAAAGACTTTGCCATACAGTGTCCGAGACAAAAAGACCTAATCCCCAAAGAGAAAGATGTGTCTGTAACGATGAAGATTTACTATGCCTCGCGCAGACCTGACCTTGACGAATCCCTCATACTCGACCTGATGCAAGGCATCATCTACGAGAATGATCGTAGCGTAAAAGAGAAACATATCTTTTGGGGAGGAGTAGATAAAGAAAACCCAAGAGCGGAGATAGTAGTCAGTGTCATTTGATATGGATAGAGAGGTAGCCTATGGGGTTAGTCGAGCAATAATCAGACAAGCCCTCAGAGACTTCCATTCAACCAGTGAGAAAAGAAGATTGGATGTTGCCCAGTGGGTGACTAATAAAGACTACCAGTTGATCTGCGAAAATGCAGAAATAGACCCTGATTTTTTTGCCCTTTTCTTTGCCGAGATGAGCAAAAGACCATTGATGGAAAGAAAAGTTTTGGCTGAGAATGCCATTTCGCTTCTTGATAGTTTCCCAATGAATGAACCCCCTACCAACTAGGCAGAGGGTTCATTTCATAGGAGTTTATGAATAAAGTACCGATCTAAATCAGTACATAACAGTATATATACTGTACTGGTATTATACCAGTAATAGTTAATAACAGTTTAGTAAGGATATAGTTGGTATAAATACAGACTGGTATATATACAGTAAGGAATGACTATGGATTTAAACACACAGATAACAACTCTCTCCAAAAACCTAGACTTTGGAACCCACAAAAAAAAATGCCCTTCTTGCCAACACACCAGAACAAAACACAAACACGACACTCCTCTAAGCCTTTCAGTATCTTCTGAATGTACCCTGTATCGGTGTCATCACTGCGGGATAAAGGGAAAAATATGGGACAAAAATGACAAAATATTTTTCAAGCAGCTCAACACAAAAATCTACGAGAGCAATGATGACAATGATGTTGCAAGGAAATGGCTCGCGAGCAGGGGAATATCTGATGAAGTGATGAATCACTTTGGCATAATTTTCTCTACCCATAAGTTCAATGGCAGTGGAGAAATCCCAAGCGTTGGGTTTCCTTACAAAAAACAAGGAGTTACTTATGCGATTAAGTGGCGTTCCGCCAGTGATGAACACAAATATTTTACACAGACGAAGGGTGGTGCGAAAACATTTTACAATCTTCCAGAGAAACTCAATGGAGAGAAAAGGATTATCATCTGCGAGGGAGAGATGGATGTGCTTTCACTGGCAACCGCAGGTATTGGATTTGGGGAAGACGAACACAACACTGTCCTAGTTTCTGTTCCCAATGGCGCACCTGCAAAGGTTTCTGAGACATCGTATGACGACAAAAAATACGCATACATCGCTGATGCAGAGGGGATATTATCAAATATTGACCAGTCAATACTGTTGACCGATGCTGATTCAGCAGGAGAAAACCTTAAAGAAACACTGAGCAGGAGAATCGGTAAAGCCAAGTGCTTTGAAGTTGACCTTGATCAGTACAAGGATGCTAACGAAGTCCTAATGACACAGGGGATTACAGGAGTTCAAGATGCTATCGAGAACGCAACACCAGTTCCACTTGCAGGATTGAACAACATCAGCGTTTACCAAGACAAGATACAGACCTTGTACGACAAAGGTTATTCTGAGGGGTTACGCATAGGCTTGCCTACCTTGGATCGTTTGATCAGTTTCAACCCAAGCAATCTGTTTGTTTTAACTGGCTACCCAAGTTCTGGAAAGTCCGAGTTGGCTGATGAGATATGCATTCGGTTGGCTAAACAGGGATGGAGCACTTGTATGGCGAGTTTTGAAAAGCCGCCACAGCTTCATGCGTTGCAACTGGCAAGTAAGATAACAGGCAAGCCATTTTTCAAATCAAACAAACACGAAAGGATGTCGCAGGAAGAATTGGATTTCGCTCTTGAATTCATCGACAAGCATTTCATTTTCCAAGACCATCAGGCAGGATCACCATTTACCATCGATGGTATATTGGATTTCGCAAGCAGTGGCATACTCAGACATGGAAACCAAAGGGTGTTGGTAATCGATCCATTCAATTTCATTGACTTGAAACAGGGCAGATTGATGATGACCGATGCTATAAATTTACTTTTAACAAAGGTGTCTCAATGGTGCAAGCAAACTCAAAGCGTATGTATTTTTATAGCACATCCGGCAAAACCTCAGGATCGTAGCAATAAAGTACCAACAGGATTAGACATATCAGGCTCAATTTCTTGGTACACCAAAGCTGACTTTCTTCTGAGCATTGTCAGGAATGACAACGATGTATCCATCCATGTATCAAAAGTCCGTTGGAATTTCCAAGGTGAGCAAGGCATAGCTAAATTGAGATACAACGAAGTCTGTGGTAGATTTGAAGAAATCTCTGGAGACTCGACCTTTGACCAAAGTTACGAATGGACAACTGATTTTTAATGGTGACGAAATTTCAGTCAATGAAATTGGCAACAAAGAATTAAGGGATCATCACACAGTAACCATTGAGAAAAGCGAAGACACCGCTTTTCACAGGATGAGGGTAGTCAACCAAACTCCAATCGACCAACTTCTGATAGAGAAAAAAATAGATGTAGATCAGCACTATGTTGGTGTTCGCTACACTAAAATTGTTTTTAAATCAGGCGCAAACGTCAGCAGTCCATCGTTTGAGTTCAGGGATATGAAAAATAATTTTCAACTGCCCAATCCCCCAATGAGGGTTATGATTCTTTCAGGTGTGCAAAAATATTTAAGCAACGAAACATCACCAGAAGTTGAAAGTTTGTTATGGGATGTTGTCGCCAGAGAAAAAATTCCAAGAGAGTATGAGATAACTCCCTTGAAATTTGCTTTAGATGCGCTGAATAACTACTGGTATCCTACGAGAGAGACAAGCCAAGTGCTGAGTTTACAGAAGATTCTTCTGAAATCTCTAGGCTAAAAAGGAACCTCATCCTTTTTTGTGATTTCCTCACCAGTCTTGATTGACTTAACAACATAATCTCCATCAGGATATTCATAGCTACGATACAATCCTTTCTTTTCCAAGTTTGCATCTGTCTCTTTTTCCCAGTTTTCGTCATTCCTGCCACCTAGATGTGCCTCATAAGCATCACCTGTCCTGCGCCAATCTTCTTGAATGTAGTTTCTGACCTGTGCAGTCATACTTCTGTTGTATGCAAGTGAGATTGTTTTCAGCTTGCTGTGATCAGACTTGCTAAGTCTGCATAAAAAATTAACCATCTCTGGTTCTTGTGATCCGCTCATAATCTGCTCCTTTTAAACTAATATTGACTGATCATTATTTAATACTTCCACCACCTCTACAAATGCAGAGGCAAAGTCGTATCGCCCTGTGTTTTGAATAAATTCAAAAGCTATTCTTAATCCATCTTTATCGCTATACAAACGATGATCAAGGATTGCGTCTTTACCACGATCAATGGCGAGTGCCCTGTCCTTATAGACATAGCACTCGGTTTTAAATCCCCAATGACCATTGGTTCTGGTTTTGTAATGCACGATTAAAGCATACATTACTTAACCCTCCAAAAGATATAGATGGTGAATCCCAATGCAATGACACAAAAGAGTGCAAGATAGGAATAAAGCATAATTGGCTCAAGCATTACTCAACCCTCCAAACCCTGACACCAGTGACACCATCGTTCTTCTGAGTTCTGGTGCGGATTTTTCTTTTCCATCCATACCTCGTGTTCAAACGCTGATTGTGTTGGCACAATAAAGTTTGTGTTTGTTGAATAACACCGCTATTAATGGGAACCCAAAAGCTGTCACCTACCTCTAAAACCTTTAAGGTTTTGCTAAAGGCACTTGATTCTTTATTTGGTGGGTTATATATGTCAAGTGGCACTCCTTTTTCCACTTGATACAAACCATTGGTAAGGGAATCAGTGGTCTTGGTAGGGCTTAATTTCTCTACCATTTCACTGATCTTTCCACCAACACTAGAAAGAATTGGTTTCTTCTTTTCTGTTGGTAAAAAACTTTCGTACACAACCATGATTTCTTGCGAAATGTGCTTATCAGACAATGAAAGCTGTATGAGTTCATGTGCCTCTTGCATGGTTAATGGATCATCAATAATTTCGTAACCGCCTTTCTCAATAAAAACCATTGAAAGAAGTGCGTTCCTTATTGATGGGTAATGTAATCCCCTGTGTTTTGCTAGGTTATTCGCTATCGTTGTGACTTGTTTCCAAGTCGCAGGTGCGTTGGGATTCTTAAACTTAGCCTCAAATTTTTCTTTATTCATAATAATATTTAAAATAATTGTGGTAATACTTAGTTCAAAACAGGGGTACTACCTTGCCCTGATAACTTATGATCTCCGCATTTAGGACATCCATAAACAACCCTTTCTTCGTTTTCTCCAAGATGATTTCTTGGTGTTACAAAGAAAGAGCCATGCTTTTTACAGATGACTTCAATCTCTTGATCCATGTCAATGTGTCTTTGTTCACTCATGACTTGCCTCCAGAAATGTACCAGTATCTATCTGATTTCTTGGCAACCAAGTCTGTGTACTGCGTAACTCCTGATTGCATGAGAGAAAGAACCACATCAGAATTGATCTTGACTCTTTGCAAGTCTTTATACTTTGATTCTGCTGTGAAAGTTACTTTGAGATTACCCATGTCGTACTGACTCCCTAATGTGGACAGGGAGAGTATGTCGTGGGGTTTGAATTTGATGACATCAGGATAGGGTTTCCCATCGTTGTCATACTGATAGAATGTATTCATATTAACTCCTTTTTGTTGTTTATGTATATCATCGTGATTACTATCTTATAGTAGCCCAGAAGTATATTCAAGCCTTTTTGTTACTGTTTTGATAGTAGGATGACTATCTTGAATATGGCAGATGACTAACTTACAAGTAACGACTACTACCTAATATTGACCAGTCAATATTTGAATAAAATCCAAATTTTCCGGAGGCTTCCCCCCGCTTCCGGTACAAAATATTTTTTTAGTGCTGCTTTTTTTTTCAGCAGCATCGATAAAACATTTTTCTTAACGCCAGACTATGACGCACACCCCAAATTTTGACCAGTCAATATTAACCCCTTAAATTTGGTTTTTTCTCTCTAGATAAAATATTTTTCTTAACCCAGATTTAACCCAGATTGTGACGCACACCCCAAAAGTTGACTAGTCAATATTTGTTTTTATGTCTGGGCAGGATGTCTGTCTGGGAAGGATGAAAATATTTTCAACACTTTTGTCCCTACGCTTTCTTCAAAGTTTTTCATTTCCTTGGGAATAAAAATCGTTGTTCATTCGTTTGGGAAGAATTTACAAAATATTTTGTTATCCCAGCCTCCGTTTTTTTTCAGAAGGTTTTGTCGCCACGGAAGAGATGAAAATATTTTGTGTTTTTGCACGGTCTTCGCTTTTTTACACAGACTAAAAATATTTTGTTTTCGGATGCCATCGTTTGGGAGAGATATTTTTATTAAAAAAAAACCAAAAAAAAAAGACCACCGATCTGTACCTTAAAAAAAGTACAGACCAGTGGTCAGTAAAAGTATTTATGACAGACAGAGTGAGTGTCGTTTTACACTCCACATCCTTTCGGTGATAGCTTTAGGCTGTGATTAACTGCCTCCTACTCGTTCTTGAAGAATTTGTCAGTATAGAACTCGGTAGTGTATTTATACTCTCATCGCAATTTACCTTTCTTCTAGGCGCATCAGGCATGGCTTGCTGATGCTCAAGTTTATAGTTGGGATCAATCAGTTTCTGATCCAACTCTTGCTCTCATCATCATCATTAAAAACAGCCCAATATTCATTAAATCTGTTTTTAGGAGAGTCAGAAAGTTTGTTTTGGAATATAATTTTTACATTTCTCTTTGCAAGATAAAGTCTTAATGCATCAAATATAAATATTCCCTCATTTATCCCAAGGTTAACCCTTTGATCCCAATCGTCAGGGGAGTAGTGAGCATAGATAGCACGAAAATACTTTACAAAGTCAATCTTGTTATCGAACACATCCCAAAAACCATCATCATTAGCAGGATGACTGCCACCAGAATCAATGCCAAATTTCTTTAGGTCTCGATTTATTCGATCCCTCAAAAATCCTGCTCGGTTATCTCTGTGTTTTCTCACGACTTCTCTCCCCAAGGCAGTTTGAACTTCTTAGCACAAACTTTCCCATAACCAACCCTAATGGATCGATCATCGGTCAGTTGTTTGTGGCAAGCAAAACAGTTACCTGATAGCTTTCCATACTCAGAGGCAACTTTCTCAGGATCAGCAACCAACCTAGTTAACAGATCAGTTATTTCCTGAGACCTTTGCTTTCCCTCGTATGCCAAGAACAAATCACCCTTGGTGTCGATTCTTCCGAAATAGAGATTGCACCCATATCCCTTTCCATCAGTCAGCATCAGTTGTCCATTGTATTTGGATGCTGATGTTGCACGATGAATACGCAGGTCAGAATCACTGAGTTTCAACCATAATTTAGGAAAGGTTTTGCCCTTTGGATCGACTGCTCTTTTCATGAGCGCAAGAACTCCTTTTATATTCGGAAGTTTTTGACTTGGAGGTGGTGGATTGTCCACCTGATCAACAAGTTTAAGCACCCAATCCCACTGCTTGTCAGAGAGTGATCCTCTCTTTTCAAACTGTGAAAACAAACTGATGGCAAAGTTACTCGATATTTTCTTTTCATCGAGATAGCCTTTCAGCTTGTGGATGTTTTCCCTTTTGATCTCTGTTTGATTTACTTCATTCATAATAATTCCTCCTATGAATAAAAGTTAATATTACTGATTTCGTAAGGTTACTCATTCAGTCTAGGCTACCAATGCCTAGAGATCAGATAGACTGCCGATCACAAGGTGTGCCATTCACACTCGATCCATACCAACCATGCTAAGAACTTGGTTTAATTAAAATGAATATGTCTATTCAAATTTAAACTGGTTTGGACATTCGCCAATCCGAAAACAGACGAACTCTTTATCTCCAACCTTAAAGAAATTCACGCATCATTCGCTCACAATGATTTCTCTGTAAGATCAGCAGTCAGGTGATTTCAAGCAAACCACAAACTCATTATTGTTTTTGTTGAAGATACAACTCTAACCTGTCATTGTTTTCACTCTCGGTCAAAGGTTTACCCAACAGGGATATTTTTTACGAGTCAACAATTTTGTTAAACCCTAACTCGCCACTATTTTGATGATTTAGTGGATTCTTTGCCATTCTTAGACAGCAAACTGTTTCGACTCTTTTGAGTCATCATCAGCGAAAATACACATTTTCGGACAGTTTGGTCAAATTCGACCTCGAAATCTCCACGAGGAGACAAAGTTAGGGGAGTAGTAAGGGCATAACATACCCCTAAAACTCCCCTTTTCAGCCTAATCTTCCCTAAGACAATGTGGAGGGAGATTGATTACTTCACCAAAATGAGGCTCTATATCGTGACACCAATTTGGGATTTCACCTGTACTCGCCCACAAGGTAGGAATACTCGGCTCTTTATCTTTAGCCACTGGATAAAATTCTCCATCGGTAAAGATAATTATGCCCTGTATGTCTGCAACATCATCTGTATAGTCATTGAGCAGATTGAAGATAGGTGTCAATTCTGTGCCACCACCACCCCTTGCTTTCAAATCTAATTGTTCGCCTGAGGCAATGTCGAATTCATCCCACCATTCATCTTGCTCATTCTTATAAACATGCGTTGCACACCAACAGACTTTGACCTTTTCAATATTGCATTGCTCGATCAATCCTTGAACCTGAGCACCAAATCCTTTCAGATATGCTCTCGTTGATTCCGAGACATCAATACCGATTGCCAAAGTACCGCCCATTGCTGATGGTTTCCTACTTGGCAGATAGTTTCCTGATCTGTAAGTAGTATCCCTCCATATATGGTTTCGGTGTGGTCTATTCCAAGTGGTTTCGTTGGGGAAAACACTCACCAACCAGTCTTGAATCTTTTCAAGATAGTTGGCTATTTCGACTTCAAGACCATCCAGTCTTCCACGAAATATATTTTCACCATCGCCTTTTCCACAAGCACGATCAACACTCTCTGAAACTCGAACTTTATTTTTCAATTCAGTTTGAGCATCAATGTTTTCACTCTTGGTCAAAGGTTTACCCTTGTCATTAACAGCATCCCATACACCACCTGCTGTATCAAAATCGGATGGTCTTCCTTGGTTTGAATTACCAAGGTCATCACCCTCTTTTTTGCCATTAGATGAGTCATCTTGATCACCGTCCTGATCGCCACCTTGGTTTGCACCACCTTGGCTATCATCTTGATCACCATTCTGACTTGAACTGGAACTCCCACCATTTTGCTTTTCAGCTTTCTGTTCTTGTTCCAATTTGGCATAGATTTCGTCTGCTGTTTTACCGACATATTCGGTCTTATACAAAGCACCCTCAGGCATCTTCCAATACGAGATTTCACCTGTCCTAGATAATTCGCCATTGATTGCGTAATCGCAAGCAACATTCCATAATTTAGGATCACGTTTTTCTCGCCTCAAATGGTGCGCCCAAGTACAGTGTAATGCCTCATGGATCAGGGTAAATTTTAACTCTGACTCATCGCATTTATTCACAAACTTGTCGCACCAAAAGATATGAGTGCCATCAGTTGCCATCGTGTCACACACACTCTCAGATACTTCCTTGAGTATGAGTGGCACAATCATTGATGCAATCCCTAGCCTGCCCTCTTGGACAATGCTTGTTCTTGCCTTAATGATTTTATGTTCTGCCACTTTACTGGCAGTAGTTTGTTTATCCATAATTTTTCTCCTATTTATAAACAAATTTGTAAGCAGAATGCTTACATGAAAACAAATATTGACTGGTCAATAATTGCTTTCAGTTAAGCACTCAGGATTTGGGGAAGTCTTTCGACTTCCCCATTCCCGAACTAGAACAATCCCTTTGCTGTGTCGGAAACTTTAATTTCCTTTTCAGCCTTACGCAGTTTTTTAACTGTGGCTTTTCTAGTTTTCCCATCTTTCTTGAGATTGCCCTGAGATTTTGCTTTCACAATATCTTTTTGCAGAGTGGTAATTGTTTTCTTCAGATTGTCATCATCAGTCAACAAGTAGTCATCCACAACATCGAGCAAATCCCTCAAGCTATCAAAACTTGAATCCCTGAGAGGATTTTTAGATGGATTTTTTGGATCAAAGGCATCCAATCGGTCTGCCAAATTTTCAACCAAGCCAACCAATTTTTTCGCAGTATGCGAATCCGCATTCTGCTTGATTGATTTTTCCTTGGCTAATTCATTGGCAACGATGTTTGCACGAACATCCTCATCGATCTGAACTCGAATATCGCCTGAGTTAAACTCATTGATAATTCCGATTTCATATTCAAAGATATATCGTGCTCTGAGATCATCAACACTTGGATAATCCAACCTATTAAATAAGTCACCTAATCCAGTGTGTTTCTGTTCTGCAACTTCGATTGCATCCTCATAACCATCGATGATTTCGTCAACCTCATCAAAGAATCTCTTTTGATATTCTTTGACTTGTTGTTCAAACCATTCAAGTTGGTCAGCAGGTAACAATCGCCATTCACCGCCTTTGACTCGCCTGTGGGTTCCTGCAACATAACTTGTGCCCTCACCCAAGACACGATCCTCAGCATCAATCCAAGGCAATGTTCTCTTGTAGATCACATTGTTTCGGAACTGCTTGCCGATTTTCGTTGGCTTTCGCAAAAAATCACGATCAAATAAATGCTTAGACACATTGACTAGAGTTTCATCGGCATTTTTATTATCTGCCAATTCTCTCTTTGCCTCTGTGTCAGCTTTTATGCCACTGTAAGTTTTTATAGTGGCTTGTACTTTCACGCACTTTTCAGCGAGAGTGGTTTTCGTTTTACTCATGTTATTTCTCCTATAAGTAAAAGATTAATATTAGTCAGCATTACGCTGACACCAATACCCAACCTTTCGATTGGGTTTCATAGCATCTCAGCTAATCTTCAGTTGGCTTGTTCTTCTTCAGCAGAAATTGTTATTGAAGTATCTACTTCAGAATCAATATACGAATCTGGATTAGAAAGTAGCCACCCCTCTACAATGCTTTTAGCATCTTCTATTGAGTTGGCATTAACTTCTATTGAATATCCAGTTGAGACAACCGCAGTCACGCGATATTTTCCACTCATAATTGTTTCTCCTAATTATGAAAATTAATATTACTGATTTGTAATCGTTTCGTGGTTACTCATTCAGGCATGGCTACCAATGCCATACAACGATTGCTAGTGGCGCGATGGGATAGGAGAAATCAAAAAGACCATCGCCCTCTAAGGCGAGGTGATGCCACTAGCATCGAATGCGATTGATTTACCAGTTAAACCAAAATGTCTTGGTTCTTGATATGCCAATCAATGAAAACTTTCGTTTTCTTGAATGATTTCTCTTTAGTCGTGAGTGCCTTTACAAACAACACTGCATATTCCTTGGCATCGAAACGATTGACATAGGTCAATGCGTTATCGAAATCAGAGGAATTTTTTACAGCAGAAAGCAAGGATGCTACCGAGGCATACTGTAATTCAGTACGCTCAGGTAGTTTTGCTTTCTTTGGATCGCTCAGGATTTTCTTGGGAGACTCCAAATCGTTTTGGAATGCAACAAAGGTTAAATACTCTCTTGCACATACCTCACCAAGATAAGCCTCTAGCACTGGCTGTATTAGTGTTTGTCTTGGTTCACCGCTCAGGAACTCACTGCATTGATGCCAAGTACGAGGTGCAGGAAATCCGCCCTCTTGTTTTGGATCAAATTGATGCAAGAACTGAGGCTGAAAAGATATGAATGCAAGTATGTCTGCATGAATATCATTTTGGTAAGCCCAATTCAGCCACTCCTTAGGATCAGGAATTAATTCCAGTCTCAAACATGCTGACTGAAAATGAGTCAACAGTCTGTTTGATCCTGCCCTGTCCGAGGAAAGGTTTCCTGCCATCAAAACTTTCCACCCTATCGGCAATTTATAATCAGTGCCTATTCGACCCTCAAATATTAATTGCCTAAAGATGTTCTGCAATGCAGGGCTTGCTTGAGGAATCTCATCGCACAAAAGTATGCCCTTACTGTTTGGATCAGTAGGTAGATTATCGAGCAATGCTCTTTTTTGCAGGTATCGGTTATCCTTGGTTTTTTCAACTATGGGTACACCACCAAAATCGATGGTTTCATACAGACCTAATCTAAACCCACAATACCCCAATTCGTCTTTCTTTGGAGTTATGTTGTGCTCAGGAATGCCTCTAACACCTCTGATAACTTTTAGTTTTAGATAATCTGCATATAGTTGTAAAACAGAATAACTCAATGCTGTTTTTCCGATAGCAGGACTACCGATTATTAGCGGAGTGCTTTCCACACAATGTATAAGATTATGTAAGACAGCCTCGACTACTTCAGTTGCTTTTAATTTCATAATAATTTCTCCTATGATTAAAGCAGTTAAAATTGCTGTTTCATACTTTCGTAATCATCAGTCAGAGTTACACTCTGATACAGCGAGCAGAATCAAATATTGACTGATCAATATTTAACTCTGCCCTGTGCCGACTCAGTATCGATGAATTAATTCTCTTAATTCCTGATTGATCTTGAGGTCAACACTCTCGTTGAATGCATCAATGATTGCATCATTGATTACATTCTCTTTTGCCTTGAGCAAGGCATCGCGATTGTCACCAACTGCGATTAGTTGAGTATGAGGCTGTCCTCTGTACTCTGCTCTTTTGGTACGCTCGTACCCATCGATTTTTCTTGGTCTACTCATTTTGATCTCCTATGAATAAATCTGTTTCGCATATCCCATTACAGGATGCTCATCAGTCTGGTTAATTCCAGATACAGATTGAAAGAATTGGGGAGTCATTACGACTCCCCTTTATTCTCCTCACCACTGCTTATGGTTACTCATTCAAGAGACCATTTGAGATGGTGTTTTTGGGTTAAGCCAAATCCAGTAAGGTGATAGGAACTGTCCAAGTTACTGATCTCGCTCCAGTGAGGATGCCTCGATCATCTCTTTTTGCAGACCTAACTTTGACTATGGCTTTGGTGCGATTGATTTTGGTCAATGTACCAGTTGCCTCTTTTCCTTTGTTGTCCTCAAACTTGACTTTATCACCAACAGAGATCGTAGCTTTTTTATCTTTGATCTCTTGCGCTCTAAGCTCTTTTCTTCTGCTTACAAGGCTAGATGCCACTTCGTTAAGACTGTTTAGGTCTGTGATCTCATTGATTGAGTATATTGCGTTTGCAACATTGTTTTCTTCTACTGAGAATTCTAATTTATCCATGATTTACTCCTCATTTGGAAAATTGATATTACTGTTTCGTTCTTTTGAACTCGTTCAGGCTAGACACACATCTAGCGACAGTAGTTGCAGAATGAGTGGGGAGAAACCACTCACCCTGCCTGTCATAAATACTTTCTTAGGTCTTTATAAAACCTCGCCAACACCACTGTTGCCTTTCTTTAACATTCTCACTCACTAAAGAGATTAAGATAATGAACATATTCTTTGCTGTCTTAGCCATGCTCTTATGGCATGGTTACTGAGGTATTTCATAGGGCAAATACTTCACTCAGTGCTCTGTCTTTTCTGCATCTTTCGCATACGCTACTCGACCATGTGTTACTTCGACCTATTCCCACTGAACTTGTGACTCGCTAAGAATGATGTACAAATCTGAGATTCAAATTATCTAGGATTGAATGTTAAATAATCCGCTCATGGATTTACGTTTTAGGATTCCCATCCTTGGCTGTTCGGATTTGATATCAGGTCACTACTCCTGACTCGCTACCGCTAAAATTGTTTGCATCGACTGTGTGTTGATGTCCTTGCGGATGTCCTTATTTTAGCCCTAGACTCTTTCTTTCCCACCACTGTCACTGGATGTCTAAGGGTTCAGTCGGTCTATCATCCGACTGTCAACTGGCTTGTTAGCTTGCTCTCTCTAGGTCTGTTGCGAGGTCACTGCAAGGGAGGGTTTGAGACTCCTGATCTAGTAGAAAACAAAACCACTAGACCACGTAAGAAGTATAGCAAAAAGCAAGCAAGAATACAGTACCGATGCACTATTAGTTATATCTTTTTACATGGGTAAACAGGACTGATGGAAAGTAAATAATGACTGGTCAATATTAGGCTATCAAATAGCTATCAGTTTGCAGTCTTGATCACGCGGAGGAAGTAAAATATTATCAGACTATGTCTGACGATAAGAAACCAAACCTCAAGATTGTAAACACGGCAGCCGTTACAGCACCCTCCTCAAAACTCACCAGTAAGCAGGAAATATTCTCACAGGAATACGTCAAAGGAAACAACGCAAGTGATGCTTATAGGAAAGCATACAGTGTCAGTAAGAACAGCAAACAGTCTACGATATGGAGGTCAGCACACGAGGTACTGAAGAACCCCAAGGTCACTGCAAGGATCAAAGCACTAACCAAGCGTAAGGAAGACACTGCACTAACTACAACGCTCTCTTTGTCACGCTACATTGTGGAGAGACTGGTAGAGGAAACCAAGGGAGAGAACCCCAGTAGTAGGCTCAAGGCACTGGAACTTCTTGGTAGGCACAGAGACATAGACCTGTTCAATCCTGAGAGCAAAGTAAATGTGACAGTCAATAACAATAGGTCGAGCACTGAACTGGAGGCAGACATCAGAGAGAAACTAAGACTGGTACTCAACAAGAACTAGAAGACTATCTGTTCCCAATAGCCACAACCAATCCGATACTGCGCAGTTTCCAACCCACCCCCAAACGACTAACTATCCCACTAGCAAAGGCTCCCCCCCACACCCCCCCTTTTGTAGCGTAGACGACTCGCAACCCCTTGAACAGGGATTTGCACACTGGAATTTCATTTTTTATGAACCTACCCCCCTTTGTTTTTATAACTACTGTCATTATGCTATCATCTACCCTTATGTTTTCAGGTTTTGTCCAAGGAACCCTATCCTGTGAAAAAAATTTTTCATATTTTTGCAAATAATGTTCAAACATTGACCATGGCATCTTCTGTATCGCCTACTGGTAAAGGGTTTCGGAGGAGATGAGGTAGGTATAGGTAAAGGGAAGGGTACAGGCTGGGTTAAGCTAAAGGTTTTGGCAAGGAATAGGTACTGGAATGCTTCCAAGAGAGAAAGAGTTAATGGATTTTGTACGTAATTACTGGGAAAACCACTGTTGTGCCCCCACTTACAAGGAAATAGCGCAAGGTCTGGAGGTAAAGAGCCAAAGTCACATACATTTTCTCGTCAGGGGACTGGTAATGAAGGGATTACTGGTGAAAAAGGGTCCACGAACTGTACGTCCTGCCGATTTAACCCTGAAAAGCCTTGACAAGAAACTGTGAAGAGGTGTCTAATACTATAATCCAGTGGATATTCTCTCTCTGGTAATATACCAGCCAGAATAATACAGGCTGTATTAATACCAGAGTTTTAGTTTAGGGGATATACCAGACTGGTATTATACTAGGTGGTGTGTATGTGGTTTAAAATGGTATGGCGGCTCGCTTTGTTCATTATCCTGTATTTGGGACTGCGCATAGAGCCGTGAAAGGTCGCACTCCGACCAAAGAAGAGAAGAAATGGATGGATTTCATCTGCCAGCAGGGATGTATTGTCTGCCAGAACGAGATTGGGGTGTTCAGTCCTTGTGAACCCCATCATATGGAAGGCAAAACACAGGCGGGAGCGCATTTTTTGACCATACCACTTTGCTGGAACCATCATCGTTCTGGCATCAACACCACAGAATGTGTTTCCCGCCACCCGCACAAGACGGATTTTGAACAACGCTATGGCAGGGAGACCGATTTGTTAGAACAGTTACAGGAATTGCAGGATGGCTGAGGGCATCAAGTCCTTGGCAACGACTGCGGGGTATTTTGCCCCCGGTGCTGGCATTGCCGATGCATTGGGGCTGTATCCCACTGACGAGGGCATGGGAGCCAGTATTTTACAGAATATCCGCCAAGGGAATCTTGGACAGGCTGGATTTCAGGGACTGGGAGTGCTTGGAGACCTGTCCTATGTGATTCCGGGCATCGGTATTGCTTTGGGTACAGGGCTGAAGACAGTGAGCAAGGTTGGAAAAGCTGGAACCGCAGGCAAAAAGCTGGCAAATTTTGCCAGAGGGATTCGGGACAAGGCGATGAATTTCAATCGTATTGATGCGCCCGCTCCTACCCGCTATAATCCAGATACCCTGAAAGCAATGACCCCACAGGATTTGGCTACACACCTGAATCCGCAAAGAATTGAAAAAAGCACAGACATACTGACCGATTACGCCACCAAGAACAAGAGTATTGCTGGATTTAAGCCAGAAGACATCCTGCAAGGGAAAAGCGGAAAATCTAATTATCTGTATATCGAGAAAAACGTAGGTTTGGGAGCCGACAACCCAGCGAAGATTGCAGTTCGTGTTTCCGATCATGCGCCAACCCTCAAGGGCGCGGAAACCAGAGGTGGCAGAAAGTTTATCGATGCCGATGTACGCATCAACGTGGCTCCGGGAACCAGCAACGCAACCACATTGGAAGAAGCGTTGCACATTGTTGACAACATTCATATTAAGCCGGGCAATATTGACAACATCTTGACCGAAGGCAGCAAGGTATCAACGAAACATCTTGGAGTGCCTAGAGTTGTCAATGGCAAGGTGGTTACTATTGCTCCACCAAGGCATTGGAAAAGAGGCGGAAAACTGCCTTTCGGGATACCTGAGGCACAGTTGCCATGAAACTGGAACAGCAGATTAATAATATCCTCCCTTCCCTTCCCTACGATCAGAAGGTGGAGTTGCTCAACGATCTCGATGCTTTGCATAAAGCCCAGTTCAGGGAGGGATGCGAGAAAGATTTCCTGAAGTTTGTCAGGGCTATGTGGCCCGCCTTCATCGAGGGCGATCATCATCACATTATGGCAGAACAGTTCGGCAGGGTGATCAATGGCGATTTGAAACGCCTGATCATCAATATGCCTCCTCGTCATACCAAGAGTGAATTTGCCTCCTATCTTTTGCCCGCATGGTTTTTGGGGCTAAATCCAGATGGCAAGGTCATTCAGACCGCACATACCGCAGAACTGTCGGTGGGATTCGGCAGGAAGGTGCGTAACTTGGTGGGATCGAAAGATTATCGGCAGGTTTTCGACAAGGTGAACCTGCAAGCAGACAGTAAAGCGGCAGGTCGCTGGAACACCAACAAGGGTGGCGAGTATTTCGCTATCGGGGTTGGCGGTGCGGTGACTGGTAAAGGTGCGGATTTATTGATTATTGATGATCCCCATTCCGAGCAAGAAGGTGCCAGTGCCGATCCGAAGGTATTTGACAAGGTATTTGAATGGTACACCTCAGGTCCACGCCAGAGATTGCAGCCCGGTGGCTCGATTGTGGTGGTAATGACCCGATGGCACCAAAAAGATTTAACAGGTCAGTTGATCAAGACCAGTGTCCAGAGGGGCGGTGAGGAATGGGAACTGATTGAATTGCCAGCGATTTTGCCCTCAGGCAAATCCTTGTGGCCCGGCTTTTGGAAACAGGAAGAACTGGAAGCCCTGAAGGATGAATTGCCGATCTCGAAATGGTCAGCCCAGTACCAGCAAGACCCGACTGCCGAAGAAGGTGCGTTGGTGAAGCGGGAATGGTGGAAGGTGTGGGAACAGAAACCCCCACCGAAATGCGAGTTTTTGATCCAGTCATGGGATACCGCGTTCCTGAAAACCCAGAGGGCGGATTATTCTGCCTGTACCACATGGGGTGTGTTCTACATGGACAACGAAGACGGGATGAAAGCCCCGAACCTGATTCTGCTGGATGCATTCAAGGAACGGCTGGAGTTTCCAGAACTGAAAAAAGTAGCCTACAAAATGTGGCAGAAGTATGAACCTGATGCCTTTGTAGTCGAAGCGAAAGCTGCGGGTACCCCCCTGATCTTTGAACTGCGGCAGATGGGGATTCCAGTCTCCGAATTTAGCCCATCAAGGGGCAATGACAAGATTGCAAGGGTGAACGCGGTGGCGGATTTGTTTGCCACTGGCGTGGTCTGGGCACCAGACACCCGATGGGCAGAGGAAGTGATCGAGGAATTTGCAGCGTTTCCGAATGCGGAACACGATGACTTGGTGGACTCCAGTACCCAAGCCCTGTTACGATTTCGTCAGGGTGGCTTCGTCAGCCTTTACACTGACGAGGAAGATGAGCCATTTTACCCAAGCAAAGCGGAGTATTACTAATTTATGAAAAAGAAACGAATCCTGATATTTCCAGATGAGAGAGGCTATACGCTGATCGAAGAAAAAAAACCAGAAAACAAACTAAAAGAGTTGGACAGGGAAGACCTGAGGCTGTGGAAAAAGGATGAAATGAAATTTAGCAATGGCAATTGAACGAATAACCCCAGCAACCCCGATAGAGGGGGAACTCGAAGCAGGAGTGGAAGTTGACCTTATGCCACCTGAGGCTTTGGCAACAGAAACAGAAGATGGCGGGATGCTGATTGATTTTGATCCCAATGCCTTTGAACAGACTGGTGATTTCTTTGCCAACCTTGCCGATGAGATGAGCGATGATGCATTGCAGAAGCTGTCTTCAAAATTGATCGGGCAATACCAAGGGGATCGGGATTCCCGCAGTGAGTGGGAAGATACATACGTTAAAGGACTTGACCAGCTTGGATTGAAGATAGAAGATCGAACCCTTCCATGGCCCGGTGCCTGTGGGGTGTTTCACCCGATGCTCACCGAAGCGGTGGTGCGTTTCCAGAGCCAAGCGATTACCGAAATATTTCCCTCGGTTGGACCCGTCAACACCAAGGTTCTTGGACTGGACACCAAGGAAAAGGAACAGCAGGCGATGCGGGTACAGAATTACATGAATTACCTGTTGACCGACAAAATGACAGAGTACAGGACAGAGACCGAGAAGCTGTTGTTCTCATTGCCTTTGGCGGGATCGGCTTTCAGGAAAGTCTATTACGACCCGAACATGGGACGACCCTGTGCTATTTTCGTTCCCGCAGAAGATTTTATTGTGTCTTATGGGGCAACCGACTTGCAGATGGCGGATCGTGCTACCCATGTGATGAAGAAAAATGCCAACGATGTGCGTAAATTGCAGGTATCTGGATTTTATCGGGATATTAAACTCCCTGATGCTTCCCCTGATCCTGACGACATCAGGAAGAAATACGATGAGCTGACAGGAGACAGGTCCTCGTATGACTTTGACAATCGCTACACATTGCTGGAAATGATGGTCAATATAGACCTTGAGGGATTTGAAGATACCGATGAGACTGGAAACGAGACAGGCATTGCTTTGCCTTATGTCGTGACCATCGATCTTTCCAGCAATATTGTGCTCTCAGTTCGCAGAAACTGGTACGAACAGGATGAAAAAAGGATGATGCGCCAGCATTTTGCACACTACCAGTATTTGCCCGGAATCGGGTTTTATGGGTTTGGGCTGGTGCATTTGATTGGCGGATTGGCAAAATCAGCCACCTCTTTGTTAAGACAATTGGTGGATGCAGGTACTTTATCGAATCTTCCCGGTGGTCTGAAGTCCAGAGGATTAAGGATCAAGGGCGATGATACCCCGATTATGCCGGGTGAGTTTAGGGATGTGGATGTTCCCGGTGGGGCAATCAGGGACAATATTTCGTTCCTGCCTTACAAGGAACCATCAACAGTCCTGTACCAGTTATTGAGTAACATTGTCGAGGAAGGCAGGCGTTTTACCAGTGCTTCCGATCTCAATGTAGCCGACATGAAACAAGAAGCTCCAGTGGGTACCACTTTGGCAATTCTGGAACGCACCATGAAAGTAATGAGTGCGATCCAAGCGAGGCTCCATGCCTCGATGCGACAGGAATTTAATATTTTGGTGAATGTGATCAAGGATTTTACCTCGCCTCAGTACCCCTATGAGGTTGAGCCAGAAGCAGGCATCAAGATAGAAGACTTTGATGACCGAATCGATGTGATGCCTGTTTCTGATCCGAACTCAGCGACAATGGCACAACGAATCATGCAATATCAGGCTGCATTGCAATTGGCATCGCAGTCTCCAGAAATGTATAACTTGCCAGAATTGCACAGGCAAATGCTGGACACACTTGGCATCCGTGATGCCGACAAGATTATTCCACCTGACGATGAGAGCGTACCAACCGATCCGATTACCGAGAACATGGACATGATTAATGGCAGACCAGTCAAGGCATTTGAGTATCAGGATCAGGAAGCGCACATTACTGTACACATGACCGCGATGCAAGACCCAGAGCTTGCGCAGATGGGTGAAAGCAATCCAGAGGGGATGAAACAATTGCAGGCAGCAGTCGAAGCTCATATCCGTGAGCATCTGGCATTCAAGTATCGAGCTGAAATTGAAATGGAGCTTGGCACCGAATTACCACCATTGGGTGAGCTATTGCCTGAAACCATTGAGAAACGACTCTCCGCGCTGGTCGCAGAGGCAGCCGAGAAATTGTTGCAGAAACAGCAGATAGAAGAACAGGAACAGAAGATTCAGGAACAAATGGAAGACCCACTGGTACAAGCCAAGAGGCGTGAACTGGACATCAAGGAAGCCGAAGTGCAACGTAAAGCACAGGCTGACCAGATGAAGGCTCAGGTTGATATGCAGAAAGCCCAAGCTAAGGATGCAATTGAGCTTGCGAGAATTGAGTCGCAGGAGAAAATTGCCGAGTCTGGAATGGAACAAAAACTTATCAGTGATGTAATTGATGCAAAAACAAAAGGAGAGAAGATAACCAGTGAAGAAGCGACCAAGGCAGCAGAGATTGCTGCTAAACTTGCATCTGACATAACATCTGGTAATAATAATGGCTAGAAGTGATTTTATTGGCAGTTCGCTAATCGACAAATTTAAGTCGAAATTGCGAGACCTAATGAACGATAAGGCTGATAATATCGCTACTGGAAGCTGCGCTGATTTTGATGAATACAAACATCAAACAGGCGTAATCGAGGGGTTAGCCCTCGCAGAGCGCGAGTTTCTTGACATTGTGGAGGAACTAGAGCGACTCTAATTCGGTGCTTCTTTTCGGTTAAGTGCTGAATTTAAAGGGGAACGTGGAAACCCTTTTTTTTCCACGCAAAGAGAGGAACAATGGAAACCGCTCTTAATATTGATGACAATATTGAACAGAAACAGGCAACTCAGTTGCCAGAGCCTACTGGCTATCGAATCCTAATTGCAATCCCAGACAAGGAAGAAAAGACTGAAGGCGGCATTCTCAAGGCGCAGGAAACCCTGCAATACGAGGAAGTCTCCAGTATAGTTGGCTTCGTTATGAAAATGGGACCTGACTGCTACAAGGATGAAACAAGATTTCCAACCGGACCTTGGTGTCAGGTTGGGGATTTTGTCTTGTTTCGTGCTTTCAGTGGTACGCGCATCAAGATTCATGGCAAGGAGCTTCGTATGATCAATGACGACAATGTTGAGGCGGTAGTCGATGATCCAAGGGGAATAGAAAAAGTATGAGTGAAGCAGAACAAACAACACAAGAAGATACAGGCATGAGTTCCGAAGAGAAATTTTTGGGAATCAAATCACAGATTGGCACTAAACCTAATGAAGATGTTGAAGTCCAAGCGGAGTTGGACATTGAAGTTGTCGATGAGACTCCTAGAGAAGACAAGCGTGTAAAGGATCAAAAAGATAAAACTGATTACGAGGCTGTTGATAAGGAGATAGCCAATGTAGGCAAGCTGGCAAAACAGCGTATTAAGAAACTGAAGTACGACTTTCATCAGGAACGAAGAAAGAAGGAACAGTCTGCCAAGCTGCGTGATGAAGCAATTGTTTATGCCCAGCGTGTTAAATCCGAGAATGATCGTTTGAACCAATTGGTTTCCGATGGTCAGCAATATTTGGGGAAACAGGCTGAAGAAAGAGCAGCTTTTGCTACCCAAGCAGCACAACAAAAATACAAAGAGGCTTACGAGCAGGGCAACACAGACGAAATGGTTAAGGCACAAGAGGCGTTGACCAGAGCAACAATGGATACTGCAAGTGCAGAGGAATACAGTGATGCAGCAGTTTACGATGCTCAAATGGCTGAACAGCAGTACGCGCAACAGCAGTATGCTCAACAGCAACAGCAACGACAGGTGCCGATTCCAGATGAGGAGGCGGTTTCTTGGCAAGCTAAAAATCAATGGTTTGGGAGCGATCCCGAAATGACCAGTTTTGCTTATGGAATCCATGAGAAGCTGGTTAGACAAGAAAATGTTGATCCAAAATCGGAAGATTATTATACAAGGATTGACAAACGCATGAAGGAAGTATTTCCTGATTACTTTGGGGTGGAAAAAGGACAGCCACCTACTACGACATCCCAGAGTTCCGTGGTAGCACCAGCTACACGCAATAATAGTGCAAGACCACGCAAAGTGCAGTTAACGGCTACCCAAGTTTCCCTCGCAAAGAGGCTTGGGTTGACACCACAGCAATATGCTAATCAACTAATAAAGGATATGAACAATGTCTGAAGAGCGCACCCCCCGAAGGGAGGAAACCCGTGCAACCACAGAGCGGAAAAAATCGTGGTCTCCACCAAATGTTCTACCTGACCCTGAACCAAGGGATGGTTGGGAGTTTAGATGGATTCGTACCAGTATGGTAGGTCAACCTGATAACACCAATGTATCCAGTAAGTTTCGAGAGGGGTGGGAACCCGTCAAGTCCGAGGATCATCCAGAATTGAAAATTCTGTCTGATGAAAACTCGCGTTGGGCGAAGGAAGGAGCAATTGAAGTTGGAGGGTTGTTATTGTGTAAATGCCCATCCGAAATTGTGCAACAGCGTAGAGAGTATTATCAAAACGCTGCGGATCAACAGATGGATGGCATAGACAATAATTACCTTAGAGAGAATGACCCCAGAATGCCTATGATGAAACCGGAAAGGCAAACAAGGGTTTCTTTCGGGAGTAATCGCAAGAAATAATTCTTGTGGTTATAAATTTTAATCTTGTGACTAAGGAGCACAGTTATGCCTAGTAGTGCAACGCCGTATGGCGCAATGCCCCAAGCTGGACTGAGTTGTAATGGTTCTTTCACAGGAAAAGTCCGTCATATTAAAATTGCAAGTGCTTACGACACTGCTATTTTTTATGGTGACTTTGTCAAATTAGTGGCTGCCGGTACCGTTGAAAAAGACGAAGGCACTACTTCTATGACTCCTGTAGGTATTTTTGTCGGATGTAAATACACCGACCCAAATTCCAAGAACTTGACATTCAACCAGCAGTGGGTTGCCGATACTTCGGCTTCTGACGCTGTGGCTTATGTTATGGATGATCCAAATATTCTTTTCCAAATGCAATGTGATGGCACTGCCGCACAGACCGTTTTGGGAAGCAATTGTGCGATTACCCAAACAGCAGGCTCTACTTCTATTGGTACCAGCAAGAATACTGTAGATATATCTACTACAGCTACAACCAACACGCTACCAGTTCGTATCATCGATTTTGTCGATGGTCCGAATTCTGAGGTTGGGGATAGCTATACAGATGTTATCGTCAAGTTTAATGCTGGTCACCTTTACGATAACACAACAGGACTATAAGGAGATTAGCAAATGGCTATTTCAAGAGCACAGCTACTAAAAGAACTCCTGCCGGGACTGAATGCGTTATTCGGATTAGAGTACGCCAAGTATGAGAATGAGCATCAAGACATTTATGAGACCGAATCTTCTGACAGATCGTTTGAAGAAGAAGTCAAATTAAGTGGCTTTAATGCTGCTCCAGTGAAAGATGAAGGGTCGGCTATCAGCTATGATAACGCCCAAGAATCATTTACCGCTCGTTACAACCACGAAACCATTGCGATGGGATTTGCGATTACTGAAGAAGCAATGGAAGATAATCTTTACGATTCTCTTTCTGCTCGCTACACGAAAGCACTTGCCAGAGCTATGGCTTACACGAAACAAGTGAAAGCTGTTAATCCATTTAACAATGGATTTAGCGGTGGTTCTTTTGATTCAGGTGATGGAGTTGACTTGTTCAGCACCTCTCACCCTCTTGTTTCTGGTGGAACCAATGCCAACACTCCCTCAACCCAAGCTGACATGAATGAAACTTCATTGGAAGCTGCTGTCATTACGATAGCTGGGTGGACGGATGAGCGTGGTTTGCTTATTGCAGGCAAGCCAAGCAAGTTGATCATACCGCCTAACTTAATGTTTGTTGCTCAAAGGGTACTAAAATCCGAACTTCGGGTTGCTACCGCAGACAACGACATTAATGCGATAAGATCAATGGGCACTATTCCTGACGGCTTTGCCGTTAATCATTATCTTACAGATACTGATGCGTGGTTTATAATGACCGATATTCCAAATGGGTTTAAACATTTTGTTAGAACCTCTATGGAAACAAGTATGGATGGTGACTTCGACACTGGAAATGTACGCTACAAATCAAGGGAACGCTATTCGTTTGGCGTTTCTGACCCTTTGGGAGCGTATGGTTCTTCAGGAGCTTAATGGAACCTGTGATGGGGGGGTTTCTTACTCAACCCCCATCAACCTTCTAGGGTAATTTTGTCCTACAGACTGACCTAGCAGACAAGCCAAGACGGTAGGACTTATTTTTTCGGGAGAAAGAATTATGGCAAAATCAACCTTTTCAGGTCCTGTAAGATCACTTGCTGGTTTTATTTCCGCAGGGAACGCTGCTGTAGTTAGCTTAACAGCTAATACAACTATTACAGTCGCCTCTCATGCAGGAAAAATGTTACTTTGCAATGATGCAGATGGAGTTTTTACTTTACCTAGTATTGTTGTTACAGCTCCAACAGAAGACACTGATCCTAATCAACTTAACAATTTGGGTGCTCAATTTACTTTTGTTGTTGTGACAGCAGCAACAGATATGGACATCGTAACAGATGGCACAGACAAATTTGTCGGTGGTGCGTACACTGGTATTGATGACAGCGCAGCAGGCAAAACCTTTATTTCTGGCTCATCCAACGATGTTATTACACAAAATGGCACTACTAAAGGTGGTTTGGCAGGAAGCATTGTAGTTATTACTGCAATAGCAAGCGCTAAATACCATGTTGCAGCACAGCTACTTGGTTCAGGAACTTTAGTAACACCATTTGCTGACGCTTAATAGGGAGTAAATTATGGCTGATGCAGTAGCAACACAAACCATTCAGGATGGCGGTCAAACAGCTATATTCAGATTCACCAATGTAAGTGATGGCACTGGAGAAAGTGCTGTCACCAAGATTGATGTTTCTGCACTAACCACTAATCCAATGACTAAGATGGCTTGCAACTCGGTAAGCATCGAGAAAATCTGGTTCAGTAATATTGGTATGGGTGTCAAAATATATTTTGATGCCAGTACCGATGTTCTTGTCATTCAGCTACCTGCTGATTGGACTGATGAGCTTGATTTCTCTGAGTTTAGTGGTGTTCCTGATAATGCAGGAAGTGGTACAACTGGTGATATTCAATTCACAACAGTGGGTCACAGCAGTGGCGATAGTTATACTATTGTCATGAAAGTGCTCAAGCATTACACCAATCCAAGCTAGGAAAATATATGGCTAAGTACAAAGTAGTCCAAAATGGCGAAAGAGTGCCGAGTGGCGAACCTGTCTTTCAGGTAGCAACGACAGTTGATGGCGAAGATGTCATTGTCGATGCCAGCCTGATGACTAAAAAGGAGGCAACCGCAGCAATGAAAGCGTTGTCTCCCGCCAAGAAACCGGCAAAGAAAAAAACCAAGAAGAAGTAAATGCCGTTAAGGAAAGGCTCTTCCAAGAAGGCTATTTCTGCGAATATCTCAACGCTCAGGCGTGAAGGGTATCCGCAGAAACAGGCTATTGCTATAGCCCATTCCAAAGCGGGTAAATCCAAATCAAAATTAAAAAAGGGAGGAAATATCATGCCAGAATATTTTGATTCAAAATCCAGCAAACCAAAGAAAACTAAGAAAACCCGCTATGCTGGTGGCGGAATAGAAAGCTATAATGCTCAAGTTCAGCGTAAATATGGTGGAGGCTCTGTGAAAAGGAAACAGGCTGGCAAGCAATTGCCATTGTCTGGCGGTTATCCCGGAGGAATAGCAGGTATGAAAAAACATATAGCTGAACTAGAAAAGATTGGCTTTAAGGGAGCACCAAAGACTGTAAGGCAAATTGCAAGAGCCAGAAGGGAAAATGTTTCTTCAGGAAAATCTGCTGCATTAGGTGTAAAAAGAAAGCCAAAGCTAAAGGGTAAGACAAAAAGAGGCACTAGCGGTGATGACTAAGAGTCGGATAGACCTATAAATGGCTATTGCAACCACCAATACCTTCAATCTCAATATAGGTGAGATTGTCGAAGAAGCCTATGAACGTGCGGGATTAGAAGCCCGCACAGGCTACGACTACAGGACTGCAAGACGCAGTATCGACATGATGATGCTGGAATGGCAGAATCGTGGGATGAACCTGTGGACGATTGAAAGTGGTACTGAAACCTGTGTTGCCGACACATCCACCTATACTTTGGCAGATGACACCATTGATCTTATGGAAGCGCATATGAGGCTTGATGCTGGAGACTCTTCAAATCAGACTGATTATCAGTTGACAAGAATTTCAACAACTATGTATGCAGATATACCAAATAAATTATCGACAGGTCAGCCTACCCAGATATGGATTCAGCGATTGACGACAACCCCCCAGTTTACTCTATGGCCCGTCCCTGACGATACGCAGACTTATACTGTTGTTTTTTTCAGGATTCGCCAGATTTATGATAGTGGTGAGCCCGGAAGCAACAACATGGATGTTCCGAAAAGGTTTATTCCAGCTTTGGTCTCTGGGCTTGCTTACTACATTGCCATGAAGAAGCCAGAATCTGCTGAAAGATTGCCTTTCCTAAAACAGGAATATGAAGAACAATGGCGATTGGCTTCTGAAGAAGACAGGGTGAAAGCGGCTTTTCGTTTCGTTCCTTGGACTGGATATACTTAATGACCCAGTTTGCGGCAGGGCAATATGCATTTGGTTTTTGTGATCGCTGTGGGTTTCGTTATGGTCTCCATGACTTAAAGCCAGAGATTGTTGACATGACTCCAAGTGGATTCTTGGTTTGTCCAGAGTGTTTGGATCAGGATCAGCCCCAATATCAGTTGGGCAGAGTTCCAGTAGATGATCCGATTGCTCTGGAGAACCCAAGAC
>Ga0208030_1000293_pt1 | contig 36743 bp, 36 predicted proteins | sample MalvirDeepMed_M9_FD_184246 | JGI IMG/M metagenome (GOLD analysis project Ga0208030, IMG submission 184246) | Marine viral communities from the Global Malaspina Expedition - Malaspina viral metaG DeepMed_M9 (SPAdes) (version 2) | ecosystem: Environmental > Aquatic > Marine > Oceanic | place...
ATGAACGGTCTCAATTGTGCCGACTACGGGCAGCCATTGTTCACCGTCATGCGTCGCATCAATCATCATCGCTCGGCTGCCTCGGCTCCATAGCGCGGGGTCGGGCGCGTGGTCATCGGCTTCGGTTTCCGCAAGGGATTCATCAAAACCGCCGCGCTCGCCGCCGTCGGTTGAGTCGTGGTCTATATCCTCCGGCCCGGTCGGTTCGCCGCCCTCTCTAAGTGCGGCTTCGCATATATCCGAGCAGGCATAGCCCGTACCGATGAAATCTGCGTCGCAGAAATCACAAATGCTCTCTTCTATATCTTCATCATTCCAATTAACGGGTGTATTATCATCCGTTAAGTCATCATCATTACTCATGTTGGTTATTCGCCTCCATGTTTCGCTGATAGCAGGGGTGGATATGAACGGCTCGCTTGACCGTTCGCGAGGGTGCGGCCATGTCGCGGACCTACATAATGCGCGTACTGCGAGCCTATGCGCCCTATCGGTGACGCCTTAGACCTAAGAAAATCGGGGGGGTCATATTGGGGGTCGCGAAAGGCCCCGTCGGAGGGGGTCAAAAAAGACCCTGCCCCCACACTCAAACGGTCAATTTATCAGCGCATTAAGTCGCATAAAAGTCGGTATTATTGGAGGGGGGATATAGAGCCTTGATGAATGATATATCGAAGGGCATTAGCAGACAATCAATGGGGGATTACTGTTTGAAAGTCTATCATGCGCGCGATACGGTCGCCGTGTGTATTATCGGGGGGATTAGCGGCGCATTATCGGCGCATTAGTGTTTGATTATCGCGACGGCTCGCGGTCGCCATGTAGGCAGCATATCGCGGGCATGACGCGAGGGGGGCCGTATGCGCCTTGAGAACATGAACCGTTCATGTTTCGCGACTTGAAACATGAAGCCTTCATGTTTCGCGACGCCTCTTAGAGCGCGCCAAAAATCGCGAGTCGCCGCCCGAGCGTATCGCCTACCGGCTCTCAAAATCTAAAATAATTTTTTTAAAAAAAGTAATAAATAATATAAAAAAATAAAGAATATGCCCAATTCTTTATTAGACACTTGAGCGCAGGGGTATTCATGGTAAAAGGCCACAAGAACAGACAGTTAGACAATGTAATAAAGTCGAGAGCAATAGCAGACGACGCAATAACCAATGCGGAACTTGGTTCTCTTCAAGAGAAGACGCTACTCTTTGAGTACGACTTCGCAGTAGCCGGTGGGGCGGCTTCAACTATCACACTCACAGGTAAGGACAACGCCTCGCCATCTTCAATCCCCGACAACGCAGTTATCACCAATGTAACCATTGAAGGTGTGACCGACAATTTGAATCCAGCAACAGGGGCGACAATCGCACTTGGATATACGGGTGAAACAGCAGCCTTCTTAGCAGCAACAGCATTTGATAATGCTATGTGGGATGCTAACGCAGTCACTTCCGGTGGCCCTGTTGTGGCAAAGGGAAAAACAACCTCCGAAGTAGCCGTTACCGCAACAATCGCAACATCGGCTCTAACAGCCGGCAAGTGGTATGTTTGGGTCACTTACTTTGAAGGGGCTTGAGACTAAATGCCTTCTAAACCTACTCTTAATGATGTAGTGCATGGCCCTTCAAAACCTAAGAAGAAGCGTCGAGCCAAAAAGAAGGCCAAAAAATAGACAAGTCTAAAAGACAGCAGTAAGTTCTATTACTGTGTCTAAGGTAAGAAGTCTATGCGCTGCTATTCTATTCGGCTTCGCTATTGGGCTACCAATGGGTATTATTTATATTGATGCAGCAGGTGGTATTAAAAGCCCCGAAGAAGCCGTAGCACTCTCTCTAAAGATAATTCAAGATTTAGGAATATGGGCTTTCGCGATTGATTTTTTAATACTGAGTAGTATAGGTTATTTTTTATTCAGCCGCCGAAAGGCACAAAGCGACCCCGAGGCCGACGATTAATTCCGGTCTGTTTCTTACCCTTCCACGAATCCATAGAAGCACTATCGCTTAACATCACACTACCTCCAACGCCCTCTATCAGTTGGTCGAGTGCGTGTGCAAAGGCCATAACGCAGTCATTGTGTCTGCCCTTATCCACGATATAACCTCCCTCCCATGCGTGGGTCTCCAACTCTTCAAGAATTAGATTGCATACTCGACGGCTCTCATCATCACCATAGGGCCATACAATTAGACCCTGTTCAAATACGGCACGAACGCGGGATAGAAGACCCTGCTTCAATGCTCGATTCGACACTTTCGATGGTCTAAAGTCTATATGCGCCTTCTTCTGCGTGAGAAGAGATTCATACAGTCTTTGAAAACCTACATCTTCGGATGCGAATATCGGTCTTCTATACGCGTCATTCCAGCGAATTATCTCTTCTGTCTGCTGCATAGGGCTAAAGTCATTCCTACGCCATATATTCAAGAAATGTATGAAGCCTTCGTCGTCACGGCGAAGAGCGACCATCACGGAGAAGTCTTGCCCTATGCCGTGTGAGGGGTCAAAGCCGATAGAGTATTTACCGTTCTCCTTAGCACGCTTTGAGAGTATGCGGGCCATATCCATATTCACGCGAGTTATACTCGGAGGGAATGCCGCGCTCTCGTCATCAACTACACGACACAGGTATTCCTGTGAGAAGGCAAGGTCGCCCATAGCCTTCTTCTGCTCAAGGAGGAAATCAAGCGGTCTTTGCTCCGGCCATAGACATTCTGCCTCTATATCGTCGTTAGACCTCCATTCATCGTAGTTAGTGATGCTGCCTCGTAGCCAAGTACACCATGCGTCATTTGAGAGCATCTCGGTATGGTATAGGTCATTGTGACTAAATGGTGTACCAACACAGAAAATCGAGGTATCGGGTGATAGCATAGGGGTCAATTTCTTTCGGAACCAATGCCTCACCGAAGAATCGGAGGTATCGCCTAAGTCATCGAGAACATCGTCAAGAATGATGCGTGCTGGATGCTCGCCGCGAATCGCGCTACCTACGCTGCTCGCCTTTATCCATGAGCCATTAGTTAGGCGTAGTTCTAATTTATTGCCTCGCTTCTCATCGAGTAGGCGTCGGAGTTCGGGATGCCTCTTCAAATCCTCTCTAATCTCTTCAAGGCGGTTAGCCGCCAAATCCTTAGACGCACTAAAGAGCCATGTCGTAAAGGGCCTACCTCGCCATCTCTCAAATAACATAGAGTGTACGGCTTTTATGCGAAGAGTAGTTGATTTAGAATGGTCGCGAGGCGCGATAATGCAGACCCTATGAACCGAAGCATCCTTTCTGTCACCAAATAGAGCCATCCACTCGCTGATATGTTCGCCCCATGTATAGCCGAGCCACTCATAGAAACGGCGTATATCCGTGCGCGACCTCTCCATTTGAAAACGGCTGCTTATGTCCAATCGTCTTCACCCCACCAATCCATGTCATCAAAGTGGGGATGACCGCACCACTCGACAAGGAATGATAGAAGACTCTCAACTGATGTACGCTGAAGATATATGCAAGATTCAAGACCGGCTGCATTGAATATGAAGGCAAGTTTATTCTTTGCATTAAAAGATTCGGACACTACAAGGAAACCTTCGTCATCAACCCATATCCTATCATCCATTATTCAACATCTCCAAAGTATTGATGCCGAGGCGAAGGTCGGGGAAGGCGTGAATCTGCCGAGTGTAGGGGGAGAGAATAACCATTGGGCATGAAAGTCTATCTCGGGGAAAGCCCAACTCTTCAGCATAACCATCTATAATCTTGTAAGAGCCGGGTCTAATAGCCCATCTCTCGATGCCATGCCGCAGAAAGTTCTCCACGACGGGTGTATGCGTGTGTCCTACAACGCCAATATCAAAATCACTCTCGCCGTCGGCCCACATCTTCTTAACCACTTGCCCCGGGTGTACCTGTGAGTTACCGCGCCTCTTATGTCTTACGCAGATATGATAAGGCTGCCCGCTTATGAGAACGCGGATATTTAATTCATTCGTATGATATAGGCTCCCTATCTCATGGGCTATATCTTGCAGGGGGTCAAAATCTGCTAACTTATCTGTCCATAGGTCGTGATTGCCAGCGACTATACCAACGATTTTATCATCGAAGAGAGAGATATAATGCTCGGCGAGCCGCCATTGGTCGCAGGGCCTAATTACCTGTTTATTAGTCGGTGTGGGTTTGTCATTACCCAAGAAATTATCTATAAAGTCGCCAGCGTGAATGACATATAGATTATCAGTATCGCGTATAATCTCGGCGTCTTCACGCATACGCTCATGGTCGGTAAACTTGCCGCCGATATGTTGGTCGGCGAGAAACGCTATGCCGATATACTGCCCGTTATTGTGAAAAGTAACCTCCGACCAGCGAGAGTCTTGCTGTGTAATTATAGCCTTAGAAGTAGCCTTCTCAACAGCCGACCACAGGTCTTCACCGCTCGGTGCTTCACCTATGAATTGCTCCGCTGTGAAATCGGCGTGTGAAGTACGAGATATACGCCCCTGCCTTCTTGCTGTTTCTATACGACTCTTCCAAGCGACAAAGGATATATCCGGTCGTTGTTTTTTGAGCCTCCGGGCAAGGTCAGCCCATGTTCCATCCCACTCATAGGGTATCAAATCATTGGCGTCGTCTTCAGTAATCTCCGGTATCTCTTCGGGAAACTCCTTCTTGAAGCGTATGAAGACTTGACGCCATGAATCCGAGTGTCGCTCTTCAGTCGCATTCGCGAGAATGCGGCCAAAACCCAAGTCATTTCCTGTGTACAGATGTAAATACTGCCTTATGGTATCGAAGGATTCCATTAGTGAGTGCTAACTAATATGGACTTATCAACCCTGCTACATACCTATTCTTTTTGTGCCATAGAAAGAATACAAAAAGAATATAATGGGGTACTGCGAGCCTGTTCAGCCTATTCTTTCAATTCTCATAAGGTATTCATAATAAATGACTTCTCTTAGTCTTACTTTGATACATAGTAATTCTTCTAATACCTTATGGGGAAAAAAAGAATACACGGAGTATTAGAGCAGTCAAGCGTTTAATTCTTTTTGTATTCTTTCCAGACAACAAAAAGAATTGACTGCAAGCCTAAGAATGTTATTAAGACGGTCTGTGCGTGCCTTTTGTTATGGATGAGGCGACCCTCGCCATCATGGCGCGCATGGATAATATACGCGACAATGTAACCGATGTTCAACTTCGGGTATCGAGCATATCCACTACACTCGATAAACACGATGAGCAACTTGAAAACTTAGAAGACATAGCCGGCAGCACTAACGACATCATGCAGAAGATTAGCGAAGACCTAACCGATATAAAGAAGGGGCCGGTGTATAGTCTTGACAGATTCATTACGAAGCGCGTAGCGCAGACAACGGGCGGCCTCGGCCTCATTGGTCTATTCGCATGGAGTATTGCAGTCGGCATCCTCTAAGCGAGGGTTTATCAAACGGCTATATCTAAAACGGAGCATGGCAAGCCGATGGGCATTTTGGCGAAAATCCGAAAATCAGCAAGAAACTAAAATAATAAATACTGTTTCCGCCCGACCTTCGGATAATCCGCTGATTTTAGCAGCAGGTCTAAAGGACATCATAGATACGAGCGACCCTCTTAGAGAAGACTCTAATTGGGATAATGACTTTGACATCTATGACGAGATGGTAAAGTTAGACCCCGAGTTGAATGGCGCTGTGCGAACCGTCAGCCTAACAGCGAATAATTGGTCGATTGACTACAAGGTTGGTAAGAATGAGCGCATTCGTGAAGCCATCCGTGAATTAGTCGAAGACCGCGTGGACTTCGATGATTTCCTCATAAATGCCGTTAGAAACTTGATGGTCTATGGTAATGACATCAATAAGTTGGTTGGGCGAGCCGGTGAAGGTATAACCAATTTACAATCCCTGCCGGTAAAACAGATAACGATTATCGACGGTCGTTCACGACCTTTCACGGCGGGCAAGAGCGACCCCATCATCAACGCAGATACATACATTCTGCGTGAGAATAGCGGGGGTATAGGCGGCGAGCAGGTTTTCCCTGCCGATGAGATACTCCATATAAGAATTGATTATCGTAGTAATTGGTTTCAAGATAACCTAAACCGCTGGACATACGGAGTATGGGGCGCATCTCGCTTCTCAAGTCTAAAACAGCCCGTACGCGCGAAATGGAATAGCATAAATAATCGAGTATCGCTTGAAGACGCACTCACAAAGCAATTCATCACGATTTCATCCAAAGCCGTCGAGCATATCACCGACCCGGATGAGCAGCGTGACCGCCTAAAACATATTATGGATGAAGTAGTATCAACACTTGAAGCCCTGCGTGGCGACCAAGTGCCTATTTTCCCCGACTTCGTGGAGATGCACTTTGTCGATACGCGTAATAGCCTACCGGACAATGGCTCTTTCTTAGATAGTGTGAATAGCGGTATATCCGGTGTCCTCCATGTACCGAGGGTCGCTGCCGGACAAGAGAGAGGCTCCACCTTCAGCGCAACCTTTAACGCGAATGTATGGGCTGTGCAGGCTATTCAGCGACTTCAGCAAGTCGTAGTACAGGCTGTACATAGATTATTCAGCGCCCATCTCACAATGCTCGGCATACCCCACCGTATGCGTGACATACCTACACTCTCTTTTAACAGCGTGGATTATGAGAGCGACTTCGATAAGACGAGAAGGGCAGTTCTCGGTCTATCGAATGGACTCTATACGCTGAATCAAGCACTTGATATAGTCGACCTCCCCGACGCACAGGATGGCGACGACAGGCTCGATATGCAGACTACATCTCCCGGCGACCAGCCGCCGCCCCCACGACAGAAGGAGCAAGGTACACCGCCTACACAGAAAGATAATTTGGAGATGGAATAATGGGAAAACTTGAAAAGATAGCCGATATTGGAGATGATATGATGGGTGAAGAACCATGCTGTCCTGTATGCACAGATGGAGAGGCGAATGAGCATAGTGGTGGTTGCCCCGAGGGGCAGCATCTCGTTGATAGCATGAGTGTTGACATAGAAGAAGCGACTCATGTATGTTCCGAAGGTGAGATACACGACGGCGATAAGTGCGTGCCTATCAGCGTGGCTATTGACATATCACTTGAAGACGCTCAAGTGATACTTGAAGCCGATACCGGCAAAACAATTATACGCATAACAGGAATTGCCTTTCACGAAGGTTTGAATAAGAATGGATGGGGAGTTACGCGTGAAGGGGCTGATACAATCGTTGGTTCTATGCTCGATATGGACTTAACGCTGAATCATCCGAGAATTGAAGGTGGGCGCTTTACACGGAATATAGATGGTGGCGTGGATGAAGCCATCGTCGGATATGTCACCGAGGCTGAAGTCACCGATATTCCCGATGGCGGGTGGGTCGTGCGTTTTGCTGCCGAAGTCCACCGAACAGAATTATTTGAGGCTTTGGAATCCGGTCTATGGCTGCGAGAAGATTTCGGCGTATCTATCGGCGGAACAGGAATCCCCGAAAAGGTAGTGGAGAATATCGCCGATGACACAACGGAGATTTGGTTTGGTGGCGATTTTACACTCGACCATCTCGCAATTGTGCATAAACCTGCTTACTCCGATGCGCGCATACATACTGTGGAGAGGGTCGGCTCCGAAGAAATGAAGGGTAAAATTGCTGAACTCGCGACAACCTTTAATAATCAGTCTAATAATGGTGAACTTATCCGAGAGGCGAAAAATATGACTGACGAAGTTATTGACACCCAAGAAGAAGAAGAGCAGACTCCCGACTATGAGTTGGAGATTGCTACCCTTCGTGAAGAAGTACAGGCCCGAGAGGCCGAGATTGATGCTTTCAAGGCTGCTGAAGCCGAGAAGGCGGAGGCGGAGAGGCAGACCCTCGTTGATGAGGCAAGCGAACTCGGCATCGAAGGACACGATGACCTAACAAGTGAGGTTATCGCAAATCTAATCGCATCATGGCAGGTAAGCCATGTCGAGGCAAGCGAGATGAAGCCCGTTGAGAGTGGATATGTCGCAAGCCCCGTTGAGATTCCCGCAGGTAGCATTCCGGTCGTCGCTAATTGGCTTAACCGCCAAATGGTCGAGACCCCGGAGCCGCTATATGCCCGATGCTACAACTCATGGGTGCAAGCATGGAACGGAACTCTCACCGCTAACGAGAAGGGAGATGGCTTCCGCGCCCTCACCTACGAAGAGATACAGGAGATGAATTAAAATGGCATACGCAGAAGGAACAGACCCACGAAATGCAACACTAAAGAATGGTGCAATCGTTAAAGGGCCGGGTAAATTACTAACAATGGATAGCACAAATAACACACTTGATATTTGTGCAGATGGTGAAGTAGCAATCGGCGTATCAGCCGGTGAATCTTCACGCGATGGAAGCGGCACTTACGAAACTACAAGTGCAACTGTCTCATACTACCCATTGGGTAGTGTTTTGATGGTTCAATCCGAAATAACGCAGACTTACACAACCGGACTCTTGGTTTATGCAGGTGCGCTCGGTCAATGTATTGACTCTAACGACCACACAAGTAAGGTTATCGGCGTATATGTCGGTGAAGGTGAGACATCAGCCGCACTTGTAGCAAATGGAAACAGCGACACCGAGCAGACGGATGGCGCAACACTATTACTTTCGGAGGGAACATTGATTGCAGTTAATACTGCGGGCCATGTAACCGCTTAAGGATGATTAAGAATAAAATAATGGAGATGAATAATATGAACCAAACATTAGAAGAGATTTTGAATGTAAGTGCAGCAGCAGGGCCATTTGGCTCCGGCGACGCTGTGCTTGAACAGACCCTACGAGATTTTATTCAGTTGCAGTCTAACACAATCGCAATCGGAACCGACTTAGTTGGTGTGCGAAGTGTCGGATGGACTACTTTCAAATGGTACACCGGAGTTGAGGGAACCTTTTCCTATCCCCTCGATGATAACGCAGTAGTCGACCCAACAAAAGTCGGCACAGCATCCTACACCGTCGTTCTTAACAAAGGTCAAGGCCGATGCGTCTTCCTCGACAGCGTGCATCTGCGCGGTGAGTCGTGGGAGAACCTCGACCGACAGCAATTGGCTATCATCCGAAACCGAGCAGACACAATTGACAACCATATTCTCGGGGTTCTTCTCGCAGGCGCAGGGCAGACAGTAACCATCGGCGCAGGCAACGAATGGGACACCGCTAACGAAGACGCCGAAGGCGACATTCTTACGGCTATGGATTCACTCTTTGAGAATGCAAAGGTTAGCGGCAACGAGTCACTCGCACTCGTAGTGCCAGCAAAGCACCGCAGCGTACTGCTCAATACTACACTATACGGTAATGTCGTGCAAAGCCTTCAAGACCACCTTGCAGGTATCGCAAATATGTCTGTCTTCTATACGCGTGATAGTGCATTTACCGATTCAGCACTTCTTCTAATTCCCGGTGCCGAAACAGCAGAATACTTTGAGTATAATGGCCCCGGCTTCATGGAGACCGAATTGACACGACTCCCCGGAGTTGGCTTTGATTGGCTTTTGACCTCCTACTTTGGAACAGTTATCCATGAACATCAAGACGGAGCAACGGCTGGCACAACTAACCGAATTATTAAGATTAGTAATGTAACTGCTTAAGTCTAAGGGAGATGCCTTACATGGCTCAAATACCTTTGGCTGACTTCAACGAAGCATACGCCCGTCGTAAGGCAGGCAAAAAGCAACTTAGCGATGACGCTATTGAGTCCATCCGAGCCTGTGATACGAGAGCCGAGGTTCTCGCTATCCTTGCAGGCTTACCACAGAAAAAAGCACCCCGTTCCCCCAAGACCGCAGCAAAGAGAGTGAAGAAGGTCGAAAAGAATGGTGAAGAGCAATAAAGCAGCATTGGTAAGACAACTTAAGAAAGGGGGCATCCCCATTCCTAAGAATGCAACGATAGGACAACTTGAACATAGACTTAGATATTGGAAAGCGGGTAGCGGTTATCTATTTAGGCTCGCAGTAAAAAGCGGTCGCCGACACGCAGAAGCAAAACATCTCGGTTGGGGAAAGACCCGATGGGTTCCTAATAGTGACTTCGCAAGAGCAATTTTTAATAGTCGCCTCGTATATTTCTTAGGTAGGTACGAAGAGATGCCAAATGGTGCAACATTACTTGACATTCCCGAAGGTTATGGAGAAGAGGAATAATGGCTGTAACTACTACACAGATTCGCGATTTGCTCAATAGGCCACGCGGCCTTAATGATGCTACAATCACAGAATACCTTACAATACGCACTAATCTCGTTGATAAGATGGCTCGCAGCGCAACCCTCTATGAAATCGGCACAGGTAATGAAGTTACCAGCGCACTAAAGGATGATGCAGTTAAGTTTCTTACCGCAGTTGATTGCCTCCGTGTCATGGTTGACACTATCCCCTCTTATGTACCCGAAAATAAACAAAGACAACAGGATATACGGCTGAGAACTCAATTGTCATCTATGGAGAAACAGGCTCAAGAATCACTCGATTTGATAGCCGAAGCAGGCGGTACAGCCTTCTATATTACGAAGACGCAATCTCGGCAAGACTATGAGCCGTGATAATATATGGCTACTAAAACATGGCGGGGCGACGGCGGGTCTAATCTCGCAAGTACGGCAGCGTGTTGGACACCTACGGGCGTACCGGCAGTTAGCGACGACTGCGTATTTCCCGCTGCTACCGGGAATGCCTGTAATTGGGATTTAGCACAGGTAGCAAGTATTGATACGCAGAACTTCGACCAAGACCTCGTATTTGTTAATGATGTAACAATAACAGGTCTATATCACAATACAACCTTCAAGGTTAGCGGCGGCTCTAAGACCATAACTTTCAATGGGGTTCCCTTCTATACCGACCACTTCGTTAAAATTGGTAGCAGCGCAACTTTCAATGATGTTACCAAGTTTACCTACTCTATGGATGCCTCATCGGCTGCGGGTGAAGTGCTTTTTGACCCGGGAACCTATGGTAATATCACACTAACTGCTGGAAACTTCAGCCCACAATACCTCGTACCTACGGTAGCACTTGCTACTGATGTAATAATGCAGAAATTGACCGTGAATACGGGAGTTATTTTTGCTCCGGGTAGTGCTGCACCTAATGACAACGACCGAGCAAAAGTCTTTGAAATGCAAACTGATACTAACCTCGTATGTACTGCTGTCTCTTTTGATGGCGGGCAGGCGAAGTGGATATTCTTAGGTTCGGCTGTTGGTTATCCACTACCCGTTAGAGGTAATGTATCTAACTTTGGTGCGTCTAATACTTTTACTTCATCCTTTGAACATATCGAAGTCAAGGCTGGAACCGCCGGTCACTTCTGTAAAATGCACGGCGATGCTCGACTCGTTCTCAATGATTTAACGATAAATGCCGGTGCAGCAATCAAGGGGCCGAGTCAAGGAGGCGCTCTCATCCTATGCGTAAACCGCCCTACAATCAAGGGAACATGGGCTTTCACACAGATTGCCGATGGAGTGTATGCACACCCGAAGAACACGGTTGTAGGCGTGTCTAACGGCGGCACAGGGCTTACCTCCTTACCCACCGACAGAATACCCTTCGGTGCTAATATGGCTCCCTTTGGGAATAGTAGTAATTTAACATGGGATGGTAGCACCTTTGCCATAAATGGTAAATTAACCGTGACCGACGGAAGCGTTGCCTTCGATATTACGGTTTTTTCATCGAATACTGCCCTCGATGATACGCATTGTATAGCCGTCGGTGATACTGCGGGCGGCACAGTCACACTCACCCTCCCCTCGGCCTCAACTTGTCAAGGTCGGGTCTATTACCTCAAATGCAAGGCTGGTAATCCAAATAATACTATTATATCGCCCGATGGCAGCGAAACCATAGATTCGGCCTCCGGTAATTTTACAATCCAACCCGGCGAAGCATATACCATTGTTAGCGGGGGCAGCAACGATTGGATAGTAATTAGTAAGGGGATGGCATGAATGACAGAAACAAAAATAGAAGAGCGACGGCGCGGTAAAATCGTGTATCAACCACCCGAAAAGTGCTTTACGCGTGTAAACATTGAAGAAACACCCTATGGATATAAAATATACAGGGAGGGCGAAAGCCGGCATTTTACAGTCATACCGCACAGCGCAGTACGGGAAGTGATTTATTATGAAGAGAGGTGAAGGGATATGGAGATAGAACAATGGGTATCAATCGTTATCGTCATTATACCTGTTATAGTGTGGGGAATCCGTCGGTATCTAAGGATAATGGCCGACGGCGCGATAGACCTTGAAGAAGGTCTTGAAACCATAGTTGACGGATATGAGATAATTGATGAAGTGATTGAAGACATAACAGAAATTATTGCAGACGAGAATGAGTGAGGTAAGATAGATGGGTTACTATTGCTCAACTGCTGATGTAGGACAAAGGCTCGGTCTTGATAGCGCGCAGCGCGACAGGGCAAGTACGCGACTTACGAGCGCGATACGCCGTTCAAGCATTGACATCGACCAAACATTTCGCGATTACGGTCGCGATACTCCGAGTCGCGAGACCGGAGAAACCACACTAAATGGCGCAGTAGCGGCTGGTGCTACGACCATTACACTTACGAGCGCAACAGCATTCGCGACCTCCGGTAATGGGAATATCGACGGCGACTCTTTCGCGTGGACAGGTAAGAGCGGCAGCGACCTTACAGGCTGTACGGGTATTACAGCAGACCACGCGAGCGGAGTAGCCGTTCAAGAAGGCGAGTTTGCTCATGTTCTCCGAGAGATATGCGCCGACCTTTCCGCTTCATATTACCTTGAAGACGAATCCGCTTTTCAAACCACAGGCCCTCAAGGCTCCATGCGTGGTAATGTTCTCATGGAGAGAGGGTGGGAAAACCTTAGACGCCTTGCTCATTTGGGAACGGTGGATTAAGTATGCCTACATCATACAAAAGTGGCGACGATACCGTTATCTCCTTCAATGTCCATATAACGGATGAACCGTTCATTAGGGCGCTTAGAAAGTTTAATGCCGATGGGCCAAAAATTGTGCAAGAGTCACTTAAAGAAGTTGTAATTCATCAACTGCCCGAGACTCAAGAGTGGCTTAGACGCCTTGCCGGCCCCCTTAGAGATGTCACCGCTCCCGCATGGGGGCCTTTTGGTGCAAGCGAACACGCCTTCGTTAAAATAGCAAACTCATTAGCCTTTACTGAAAGAGGCGGGCGAGGCACGGTGAAGATATTCAGCGGGCCGGATTACAAAGTAGGTGTAAAGGGTAGTCGTATGTCTGCCGGTGGTATATCTCTCGCTAAGGTTCACTCGGGCGGCGCTAAACCCTATTACTATCCCGAAAACCTACCAATAAAGGTGCGCTCATCCGTTGGGTGGTATTCCGGCACAGGTAAGGGTGGTGACTTCTCCACTCACATGAGGCTAAAGGGTCGGCATCCCGGTTTCCCTAATCCGAATACGCCACAGGCAGACTATACAACTCATGCAGAATTGGGCGTTACTGATAAGTGGCCCGCCAAGATGAATCAAAAAATAATAGATTATGCAAGACGGCATTTTGGTGGTGGGATATAATGGCTATCGCTACCTCAAATGACTTTTGGACTTCTCGCATGAATGCAAGCGACCCATCTAATCTATCCGGTGACTTCAACGACAGTTGGACATTGAGTGCCGGCTCCGCCTTAGATGGAGCCGTCAGCAGCACCGAGCCTTTCTTTTGGGAGATTACGAGTGGTAACGGTGGGCAGACATGGCGACAAACCCACACTTCGGGTGCCGTTACTCTCGTTGCTTGCTTTAAGTTTGTCACGGCACCTACGAGCGGTGAAGTCATAATGGCTATTGACAACGGAACCTACAAAGTTGAAGTCAAGTCAAAGGGCGCTAACGATAAGTTAGACCTCGTTGGTGCTACAACAGTTACTACTCACGACCTCGACCTTGAGATGGGCGACGGCGATGCCGTGCCTATCATTCTGCGCTTGACGCTTGATGCCTCCGGCACAGCCCGCCTGTATATGCGAGAGATTATCGAGGATGATGATGCAGCGCAGCACTACCTATCAGTCACAGGAGCCACAGGCAGCACAGCCGAGGTTCTATGGGGTAATGTAAGCGGAGAGATACATTGGGCTACGGTCTATATGAGTAATAAGGGTTCTTTTGACCCCGATGAAATGGATTTGAGCGATTGGGCTACTAACACAATCCTTCAAACGGGCATAGGTATTGTGCAGACCCTAAAGGACAGCAAGCGTTTCTATCTCAATACTCATGTACAGAATAGCGCGATTAGATACGGTTATGATTTAAGCAGTAAGATGATATCGCGTATAAAACCCCCATCTATCCATGTTATTTTGCAGCGTGTTGAATCCCCCGAGTTTTTGGCTATGGCGGGAACCAATACAGACCAGCGTTACGAAATAATGTTGTATATCACAACTCGCGGAACCGACTATCGAAATGCGTATAGGCTCGGGGCGAGTATTGCCGGAGAAGCCTTCGATGAGATTTATACCACACTCGGTCTAAAGGGTGGTGTTGACAGCCTAATTTCCTATGATGCGGTACTTGATAGCAAGTTAGACGACGATGAAGTGGTTTGCGTACATACTATGCGATTCGTATTCATGAAAAAAATTAGTATGCTCCGGCGGCAAACTTGACGCAACCTTTATCAATCAGCCGCATGATACGGATAACATAGGGGAAATAGAATGACGACCTTCGTAAACCGCTACTTCTCGATAGGCAAGGAGTCTACCTTTGGAACAGGTGTGGCCGCTGACGCTTATGGTGAAGTCAATGATGAATCACTAATGGAGAACTTCGATATTCTCACACGACCGGACATTACTCGCTATGGAGCAAATAAAGCAACTGAAACTAAACATTACAGTAGTGGCTCATGCACCCTCCCCGTTCAGCCGGACTTCTTCTTTATGCGTTGCCTACACGCAGTCTATGGAACACACACACCGAGCGGAACACCGGGAACCGGCGATACTCTAACTGAGGTCGGCACTCTCCCGTCTTTGACCGTCAAAATTGGTCGGGATGATAACGAGCATGAATATACCGGCCAAGTAGTTGATAGCGTCAGCGTCAGCGCATCCATTGGTGAGTACGCTATGTCAACTGTCAATTGGACAGGTAAAGGACAGGAAACCACTCTTAATTCTCTCGGTTCTCCATCCTACGATTACACAAATGATGCAGCACACTTCGCCGGATGCTATGTTAATTTTGAAGACCCAGCGACTACATCGCTCTTCAGTAAGTTGGTTCAAAGCATTGACTTTGAGATTCGCACAAATCGCGACCTTGATAATTCCTACGCACTCGGTAATACTACCTGTCAGCGTGCGCCTCCAATGCAACTACGAGAAATTACAGGTAGTGTGACCTTTCACAAGGCCGTTCTTTCCGGTGATGTTGCAGATGATGAGCCACACTATACGGAATTACTACAAGGCCACCTTCACAACGGTAGCGCGTCTAACCCTGCAATCTCTATTCTGCTTCAAGTTGATGGCAACGACAACATTCGCTTTGATTTTCACAAAGTCCATTATGGGGTGCCGGAGACAGGAGTTAGCGGTCGAGATTCACAGACTATGACTGTTCCCTTTACAGTTCTCTATGATGAAACAGAAGGAGAAATGAGTCGAGTAACCTTTTCTTCAACTTCGACTAAGTTGAGTGGTGGCGGCGCGACGGACATGGATGCTTGATTGGGGGCGTCTAAATGGCACACACAATAGCAGACCCAACCAAAATGACGGTGAACACCGTCACAGGAACCCATGCTACTATTGGCGGGGTCATAGAGACCTTCTTGCAGACACTCACAGCCGGTGACGACATAGTTGAAATCAACATCGTCAAGAAGTCACACGGTAATAATTTCATAGCATACATTACATGGGAAAACCAATAGATAGAGAGTAGTTAGAGTAGGGAGAGAGAGAGTAAAAAAAGTGATAGAATGTCGAACAAAGCGCGCACGCTTCGTATGCTGCGTAAGCAGCGAGCGAAGCAGAAGCGTGACTACGACAAAGAATTAGAGAAGATGAGGGAAGAATATGCCTGTATTGAAAAGAGAAATTGAATTAGACGACGGAAAGAAGGTTTGGGTTAAGCAAGCCAACGGAATGCTAAAGTTGCGTATTGAGAACATTCAAGCGCAGACCTTTCGCAAGTTCCGACACTTTGGAGCCAACCCGACTGAATGGACTGAAGAACAGCAAGAAGAGTTTGCGGCAGCACTTGACGAGGCTGGTGGCGGTATGAGCGACCAAATCCGAGAGTGGGTTCCCGAATGCCTTCTTGATGAAGGAGTGGACATTGACTCGCTTACGAGCGAAGAGTTGAGAAGCATTCTGTTCTTTGTTCGGGGTGATGACCCCGAAGGTGCAGTCCCTTTGGTCAACTCTCCTTAATCGCGCCGTCATTATGTAGCGCATTTAAGGGGGTATTACCGAGTGAACTCTTCGACAGATACGACGGAGAGGGAGGGCAATACCGCCTTCAGTTTGACCTTGCTATCGCTGCCGAGATTGGTGAGCGAATCGTTGAGCAGACCGATGAGTCTAAGGGCAAGCGTAATGCTAAGAAGGCAGTCGCCGAGCGTAACCGTAAAAGAACCATGAGAATGACAGGAAAAGAATTAGGAGAGGTTCTAAAAGACACTTTTAATAATGAATAGATAAGGGGTGGTGAGAATGGCGAGAGTAGGTGGCGCAAGAGTCTTCTTCGATGTAGTCGGACAATTTCAAGCAGAACGCCTAATTAACGATACTCAAGCAACCACTACTGTTCTCGCTGCTCTATTCATTGATGCTACCGATGCTATTTTTCAAGGCTTCGATAGTCTTTTTTCACAGATAAGCGAAGGTGTTGACGAAGTAGTTCAATCCTTCTTAGATTTTGAAAAGCAATTAGTTCGCGTTCGTAAGTTTTATGGCGGAATCGGCGAAGAGTCGGATGCCTTCGCTGCTTCATCAGTTGAGTTGGGTCATGCTTTTGGTTTCGCAGGCGCTCAATCCCTTGAGGCCGCCGCCAAAATGGCGCAACTAAAAAACATTCTCGGTTCAAAGGAGGCTGTCATAGCCGGAACCGAGATGGGTCTTGCCTTCGCTGCAATCGGTGAAATGGAAACCGAAGCAGCCATGAACCGACTCATCAACCTCGGACAGCAGACCGGATTCATATACGGAGAATTGACTCAAGAAACATTCCGTATGCTTGATGCACAGCAGCAGGCAGACATAGTGCGACAGAATAGCATTCGCACTCTCGACCAATTGAATACAATTGAGAACATGAGCGTAGCAACAATGGAGCAAATTACATTCACGCTAAATCAGTATGCTGCTCAAGCGAGCCTTGCCGGAGAGAGCATAGGCGAGATGGCTGCTATGTCTGCTCTTCTAATTGAGACAGGTGAAGAATCCACCCGAGCAGGTACGGGTCTGCGTATGATGTACCAAAGACTCGCCAACGAAGGAACGGGAGCATCCGAAGCCATAGGGGAGTATATCGAGGGCGTCGAGTTGGCTGAAATACGACAGATGAGCCTAACAGAAGTTATGACGGGTCTAAGTGGCTCATGGGCAAATATGACTCAAGAGCAAAAGCAGAATCTCGCTATCACCGTTGGTGGCGGGCGTCACTATGTCAAGTTTATTAAATTGATGGAGAACCATACACGGCTAATAGAACTGCAAGCCAATGCCTATCAAGCCTCTTTCCCCGCCATTGATGAATTGAATATCCGACTTAACTCAAGTTTTATGACACTTGAAAGACTCAATGCTGAAATTGAAGACACAAAAGTACGCATAGGAGAAGGTCTTGCTAATGCTTATGTTCAAGCGGCTGCAAAGCAGCGTGACTTTTGGTTATTCATCGAGAAACAAATGCAAAAGAAAACGATAGGTAATCTAATTGATAATATCATTATGATGAACGAAAGTTTCTCGCGTGTAAGACCCATTGTTGATTTCGGTTTAAGTTTTACATCGCTAATAGTAGCCATGAGTACCTTTTCTGTTATTACTCGCGCTACTCGCGGTGAAGTTGATTATATGAGTCAATCGTATATGAACGCTGCTAAAGCAACCGCACAGCAGGTAACTCTTGATTTAATGCACGCTAATTCAAAAGATGTTCTCACAAAGAAAATCATTCAGCATAACCAAGTATATGTTGACAGCGCATTAATGAGGGCTAATGCCTCACAGCAAGTAGTAGTTAATTTGAATAACGAAATCACAGGGCTTAAGGCTTCTTCTCAAGCCATGATGGAATACGCGGCATTAACAGGCGAAATTAATCAAGCAACATTAGCACAGATAGCAATTAATTCAGTAAAGGTTAGTTTTATTGAAGCAGAAATAAGAGAAAAAATGTTGTTAGCGGCAACCGATGAAATGAATTATCTCACACAACAGAATATGCACTTTGAAATGATAAAGCAGGGGCTTGCAGCACAGACAATTAGAAGTCGCTCGATAAAACTAATCAATGAGCAAAGACTTGCTCAATCCCGCCTTGCAGAAGGAATAGCGTTTGAAACGCAACTGATGTCCGAAGAGGTAATGATAAGCCAAGTTCTCGATGAACAAACACTCAAGGGTCTTCAAAATCGAGCAGCGCGATTAGTAATGGTACAGGCCGGGGCTAATGCACAAATGATGGTTCTTCGTGGTATAATGGCTGAACGACTTGCCCGAGGCGAAAATGTACAGGCAATTAGGGAAGAGATAGAGACTTTGGGTCTTAACATACAGACGATGGAGCAAAGAAGGTTAGAAACCGAAGGTCTAATTCTTGCTAATGAGCAACTTACACAATCTATTAGACAAGAAACCGGCGCTCTTTCTTTGAATGCTATGGAAACTCTAAAGGCAGCAGCCGCAAATGTCACGCTAAAATCGACCATAGCAGCAGCGGGTAAAGGTCTAATGGCCTTCAGCATGGTTTCTATGATTTTCAGCGATTCTGCTAAGGCCGGAAAATTGGCTATGGCGGGCATGGCTGCTATAATGGTGAGTTCATTTATCCCCGCAATTAAATGGGCAGATTTTGAGATGAAAAAATTAGCAGTATCGGTAACTGCTGCAACAGGCGGTCTAAACTTAGCAATAGGTCTTATCGCTGGATTTGCTGTATATCACCTTATCCCCGAGACCGTTGACGAAGACCTTGAAAAATTGTATGAGATGGAAACGAGCCTTAGTAATATCAATACAACTCTAAACGACCTTACAGGTAGGGCTAATGAAGAAGTCATACCGGCTGGTATGATACAGGCTATCGGAGAAGAGTATGCCGGTAAGACCTTCGCTGACATTATTGGCGACCCTGCATTGGCGCAGATGGCCTCCGATAATGTCCTATCTATTGTTGAGACCCTCAATGCAGAATTAGCAGATGTAGCAGAAGGCTCCGACATATACTCATCCTTGACACAGCAGGTAACGATGTGGGAGGGTATCTATGCGGATATTGAAAAGGTATCGGAATCTCACCGCAATAGGGAGGCTTTGGCGCAGCGTGAAGCCACGACCGATGCCGAGATTTTGGAGCGGCATCACGCAGATAATTTGCTTAAAGTTTATACCCCCTCAGACCCCTATAACATAACCGGAAATGTTTTTAGTCAGTATTTTGTAGGGCAGGGTGACGATAGAGAAACTCTTGGAACTATGCAAGAGGCACGCAACCGTGCGAATGAACGCAATGAAATAATACTTGATGCAAATACAGAAGCAAACCAAGAAATTATTAATTCTTATCGAGAAACCACACGCCTTAGTAGTGTGTTTTGGGATGATATGTTCGATGGTTGGGAAGAAGGAGAGGAAGCCCGAGTTGAGGCATCTATGTCTGCTAATGACGCCATCATACAGAACATGGAAGAGTTCGCAAGTAATCGCGAGGAGTTATTTTGGGGTAGTCGCGAAAACTTTACGGGCGCACTTTACAAGACCATACAGCAAGGACAGGTTGAAAACTTGCTATACAAAACGGAGATTATGCAGACCAATAACTTCTATGGGATAACCATTGACGACGCAATAGATAGAGTGAGTGAAGGGGTATTAGATATGCTGCGTGTTGAAGGTGTTATTGAATGAGAGCAGTAAATCGCGATTATACCTTTTGGCTCGCCGGATATTACGACGACTTCACAAACGCTCGCTCCGTTCCCGATGATGACAATTTAGCCACCGTGACAAGCACCTATACCCATGCCTCCACTCATCACGGCTCGCCTATGTCCGGTGAGGCTCTTCTCAATCCGAGATTTCGGTATTCATACCCCGACCGAGCGCAAGACGCCGGGTATCTCGGTGACGATACCGTAACAGCAGAAAGACCCGTTCTTCTTGCTACGAGCGCCCTCGCACAGACGCACAATAAAGGAATCCATCAATGGCTAACATTGAATCCCGAAGAACAGTTCCCGTCACGGTGGGAGGGGCGGGCGCAACTTCAATATCCATGCAGTCTAATCGCGAACCGACAGAAGTTCAACAGAAGCACAACTCTTGATACATACCTTGCATTCTCAAATGGTAATGATACCTCGGGAACCTACTATGCGTGGGCAGGGGAAACAGATGCTACCGATGGTCGGTCATGGACAATAGACCACTCGGCCACTAATCCCGGCGCGACTACTAAATACCTACCTTATGCGGGCGTCACGCAGCAATCCAACTTTCGACAGGATAAGAAGCGACTCCTAACTTCTCTAACGGGAACCTATATGGCTGAAAGACAGACACAATACATAGCAGATGCAGATTATTCAGTCGAGCATCTAAAACCTATTAAATCTCCTGCCGGAAAACCTTTTTTGGTTAGTCAAATCTATTCCCCTACCGCATCAACTGATACTTTGCTATCATACGACGGCAACCTCAACTGTAAGGGTATTACTGATACCTTCACTATGCGTATGGCGTGGAATAAAATGAGTGATGCCTCACTAACTGACTACCACCTTAACATCGGTTTTGATAATAGCGATGGTGCTTTAACATTCAATAAATCCACTCACGCCTTCTCCCGTACCGCTTCAGCCATCAGCCTAACTTTTAACCCCGTAGCAGACTTTGGTAGCGCGCCCCTCAAATGGTCGGAGTGGACTAATGATATACAGACGGTCATTGACAATGATGATATTTGGTATGACATAGATATTGTACTTGACTTTTCAGTTCAGCAATATACAGCATACTACAATGGTATAGCATTCGCTTCTAATGTACCCTTCAACTCTAAGCCTACGGGTGGTTCATGGTCGCCTACTGACTTCTATGGATGGTCGCTCGATATGGAATATACCATCGGCTCCGACGGCTTCATAGACATGGCTACACTCATTGATAGAGTCGGTGTAGTAGTGCCTCTATCCGACGCTGTTCATGTCACAGGCGAGAGAGTTCCGGTTCTCGATTTTAACTATAAGACCGTTTCAAATGGTATATCGTCATTCTCCGTCACTATCGCTGACGACGACGATGACCTCACAATCACTCCCCTCGTCACAGGTAATACCCTAAGTGAGTGGTGGCTAATTGCTTTTCGTGACACAATCAACAGGCCGTTTTGGCGTGGCCCAATAGAAAGAATTAACCATAAGCAAAATAATAGTACGAGAATTGCTGAATCGCAGATTGTCGCTCGCGATGCTTTAAGCATATTACATTCACAATTGCCTATATGGGAGCAAGGTCAAGGCTCCACACTAAGCCTATCACAACACGCTTCTATTGGAACGGGTGTCGAAAAACGCATCGGTGAAATCACGGCTATGACAGAAGTATTCAATTTTGGTAAGGCCAAACTCAAGACTACTGAAAGCACAGTCGGGTATGATATTGATAGGTTCTCTTCATACAGCGAGGTAACTAATCAACGAACCTCTCTATATTCAGCCCATCCTATTCAAGTCTATAATGATGAAGACACAGACGGCCCTAATAGAATCGAAGACGAATGGGAGGGTCGAGGTAGCACTTTCAAACTTCAAGACACGATAGCAATACAGGCATTCAATTCGGGCGGATTTGACTATATGCAGGTATTTCATTCCGACCAAGACTTAGCCGTAAGCGATAGCGTATCAATCAAGGGAACCACAGAAGATGGAACATATACAGTATTAGATGTTGATAACACACTAAGCAATAATAATGCTATTGATGATTTGAGAATGACTATTATTCGCACTACTTCGGGAGCATTGAGTAGTGCCTATGGTTCTGCTACGGGTAAGAGGTTCGTTCAATTTGAAGATGTCGATACCGTAGGGCAGAATAGCGGTAAAACAGTTGTATTGGCTACCATAGCAAGCCCCTCCACTCATTCTTTTTCTGTTGGCGACCAACTCGTAAACATAGGGGTAGCATCAACCGGCCCCTATGCAACAAATAGAGGGGGCGAAGAGTTATGGAAATTAGGAGAGTATGTCACCGTAACAGCCGTTCCGAACAATACAACTCTTATGTTTGAGATTGATAATTGGCCTTATACCGTAGCGACTGTTTCAGTATCGGGTGGACAGATTAGCGATGGTTGTTATGTAGGCGACCCTACTCATTGGGGTGGTTCGTCTGCAACACTTCAACCTCCCGTACCCGCTCGCATTTTTATTGACGGTCTTCTATCCGATACTACATTTCAAACAGTCAAGAACAGAAACCTACATTCGCGTTGGGTTCGCGACCTAACCCGTTCTCCCTTCTTCAAAGCAAAGTTTGGTATTATCTCCGCTAATCCATTCTATGCTACGGGCAACGAAACCGCACTATGGAAACCTGTATCGGGAACAGTCGCGACTAATCGTAGTTGGGGGGCTAACGCTGTATGGAATGGTAATGCTGCCTTTACGAGTAGCGCAACCTCTTTTACCGTTGATGAACCGGGTCTGTATTACAATTGGCCTCGCGATGGCTCAACGGCAATACTTGACATAGTTGATAATGATACGGGAGAGCATGATACACTATATGCTACTACTATCAGCACCCCATCAAGTAAAACCAGCACCTATGATTTTGGTAACGACCATTTCGCCTGCACGGCGCACGGTAGGGCCATCTATGATATTGTAGTGCATGAAGGCTTTAATAATGTCCGTCTAAATGGTATTTTTCAAATATGCGATGTTCCTACTGCTAATGCCTACGATGCAATTAGACTCGGTGATAATCCTTTCGTGGGCCAAGACCAACAGTCAAAACTTAATGCCTATATCCATAGTAATTCACAGACATACAGTAGTAGTATTGACCCCGATGGTATCTATCCACTCTATACCATTGGTGCAATATCGGGGCAAACCCAACATAATATATCCCTACCTAATTCCGATTCTTACAGAAAAGGCACTATGCCTACGGGTCACAAAGCACCGCAGAATGCAGACGATGGAACTATGTATTTTGGTAGCGTGACTATTAGCGGTGTCAAGGGGCAGACGAGGGATTGGCCGCAGGGTTCGCGACTCTATCATCGTCGCATTGATGAGTCTAATGGCTACAAACATATTTGGGTTCTATGGGCTGACATGAGAAACAATGGTAATGCAGATGCAGACGGAGGCTATCGTAAATCAACCTTCGGTACACTACTACCTACTAACTCCAACTATGAAATCAACCTTCTATTTGCAGACCAATACGACTCAAGCGGTAGTCTTGACCGCTATACCTCGCTAAAAATTGGAGAAGACTGCGACATTTGGGAACTTGATGCAGAAAATGAACCCTTCACAGGTTCAGCGTGGGCCGCTCAAGACGGAGCATCCAATGATGAAGACCTCGATACACGCTATGCGTCGTGGGAAACACTCGGAGGCTCTTTCATGCTCATTGACACTTCGCCGTTTTGGAATCTCAACACTTCGGCTAACAATGGTCGCCCGGGCTACGCATCCGGTGGTCGAACTGACTTAGGCGACTACGATACTGAACATCGCGGATTCCCCTACCTACTCGATGCCTATTGGCGTGAAGGCACAGCATCATACAAAAATACAGCGGCTACGGTAGACGACCATGCTAATTCCCTAAATTGGATTAATGATGGCTCGCTACTCGCTGTCAATATAACCGTAGGAGATACTGACATCTATATTCACGATAAGACGCAGTTCGATACAAGCGGCTATGGAGCAATCCTTCTTGAAAGAGGCTCGGGTCGAAACGCAGAAAAACAAATTGTCTATATCCGATGGACAGGAACAGGAACCGATACAACCGGGGATAAATTGACGGGTGCTTTGGTTAGCGATTATGAGAATCCCGGTGGCCCATCGTCAATACGAACACTTCTTGATACGGATATAGCAGCCGGTCTAACAGGTAGTCAATTACTCATACAGATTCGCGACCCCATTACTAAATTACCCGAGATTGGATGGGATGCAATCACGGTGTATAATACACCCGCAGCAATTTATTCTCTTCGTCTAATGATGACCGTTGAAGGCTACATTGAAAGCCCTAATATCGGCACCTACTTTGAGCATGATAAGTTGAGAATGCTCCTTAACTGCTGTATGCAGAAGTCATGGATGCGTAATGGAACCCTGTCTTGCATCACCGACATAGCCAATACGCCCATCTCCGAAAAAATGACTACTACGGGTCTTACTTATGACCATGACTTACTCGGCACAGGTGAGGGAGATATGGAGTCATACGGCTCTTCATCCGATGGGAATAGTAGCATCCTATCAATTATACAGGCAGCCCAAAGTTCAAGTGGTGTAGGTCGCGATTTTGCACAGACGGATATATTCACCTACCAAATAGGGCCGGATAATAGAGTTGAATTGCGACCTACTTATCCTCTCTATGGTAAGACCTTCGATAGAACGACATTGAAGGTGTCTAACCTGTCGTCTAATCTCTCGGGTCAAATCAACATTGTTAGAGTTTATTTTAACAACTCAACTTCATTTATAGACCACCCTACGCCAACAGCAGATACCAGCCAACGATTCAAGGTTCTGCATTATCCAAGTGTAAAGAATCGCGACGAGGCACTTAATATCGCGAAAGAAGAGTTCGCGAAAATCTCTAACGCGCAGACCAGCGTAAGTGCTGAGTTGATTCGCGACAGCACAGCAGATGACTTCAACGCGAATAGCCTCATGCACAGAACCGCTCGGAATGGCTACATATCCGACCCCTGTATTCATACAATGCACGAAGACTCGGGAGCGACGGGCTACGGTAAGCAGGGTGCTTCGTGGTGGACAGCACGCTTCGGTGGCTGTCTGCACCCGGGTATGATTAATGCAATTGACAGCCATGATGACGCGCTTCAACCTACTGCAACTGTTCGACCTGTCTTAAAGGCAGAAGACAGCACTACTACTATTGGCGGTGTGTACCCGGGCAGCGTAGGGAATATAACTCTCGGCACTCAAGACGGCCTACTTTCATTGGTGGTATCGGGTGCAGCGCGTAATCTAACATGGTCGCCCGACCTAAGCGTTGATGCTTCAAACCAAACCATAGATGTAGCCGCAGGTGGTTGGTTTGACTTCAGCGTGGTTCAAAGCGCCGTGACTAAAACAATGAGCGTATTTGTTGTAGCAGCAGACCTACCATCATCCGGCACTACAAACATGAGTATTTGGTATGCTGATATGCAAGCAAATGATGATTGGTATAATTGGTGGGGGTCTAACAGTATCTCGCACGCTTTACAGGTTGTGTCAATCGAAGACTCTATGCCCGTTCTAAGCGAAACAAGTACCAATGAATTACGGGTAGCAATTACTCTTGAAACTGATAACTCCGGCGATACCGGATATACTACTCCGAGCGATATTGAAGACGCAGTATGGCGTATATGGTTACTTGATTATTCCTTTAGTACAGCAGTAGGCCCCCTACCAAGCGCAACAGGTCAAGCCTCCCCCCAATATACAGCAACATTAAGTGGTAATAGTAGCATTCTTGCCCGAGGCAACGGCTTCTATACCATTGATGTTCCTTCGTCTTATTCATCCACGACGCGTAAAATAGTTATATCATTCAATGCCGAATACTGTAAGGCTATCCTTCGCAATAGGCATACGGGAACCTTCGCAAATGCTAACAACATTCAAGGTATAACGAGCGGTACGGGCTTCTATACTACTACCAATACCTCATCTCTATTCCCTCTCGGACAGCGAGATAGGGTGGAGATGCAGGCACTAAGTCATCGTCGTGCGTGGTATGCTCCGAGAATCAACATTGAGAAAGACGACCTATCCTTTAGGCCATCAACTACAATGACCCTTACTGATAGTCACCTTGACCTCTCAAGCGAGCCTATGGTAATACGGGGTATTAATTGGAGGCAGCAGGGCAGGGAACATGAAACCGTGACCTTCGACCTTGAGAGGTTCGCTAACCAATATCGTTATTCGCTCGCCAACTTCTTGAAGCAGGTAGCGCCCCCGGGTAATGCGCCCCCCGGCCCAAGACCACCCTCCGGCCCTACTCCGCAGAACCCACCCGGAGGCGGCGGTTGGGGTAATTGGAACCATCCCGCATTTCCTCAAGTGAACCAGCCGGTAGGTTCTTCTCCTAAGTCTGTAAAAATGCCGAGAAGCCCCATAGGTGGTGGAGATGGAACATCGAGCATAGGGGGAATAGGAGTCAATGATTTGAGCGTGACTAATTCACGCGTAGTTCGTGGTCGTATGGATTCACCCGGAGATACGACAGCCTCCGGCGGAACATGGGGAGTTCTCGGACAGAAGAAGGTCGGGCCTGCGAGTAGCGCCAACCGTTCTATTGATGGCGTCGATAGCATACCCACCCCATCCGACGGCGAGGCGCTATTGACAGCAGAAGGATTCGTACTCCCGGGAGTCAATGACCCCGAGGTTGGGGTCAATGGGGAGAAGCATATTGTCACTTATGATATGAGAATACCCAATGATATATCCGACTCCCTGTTGAATATCACGGCTCTAATATCCTACGACACAATAACGGGTGGAGGCGACGCAGAATTAACCGTGAAAGCAGAAGTCCTTGAAACGACTAACAGTATATCGCAGACAATCACAATCACTCAAGGAGCATCGCGAAAAACCCACACGCTACTTCAGCCATCAACTCTTCAAGGCATCGGAACAGACGGCAATACCCTTCGCGTCACAATAACGAGAACCCCGGGGCAGGGTAATGATGCAGGCCCATATCAGTCAGTTCGCGTACACAATCTATCAGTAAAGCCCCGTCGCTATACCCAACCTACTGCGGGGGCAACAGATGTTTTCAAACCATACTAAGAAAAAAACAATTGCTCTTTGTCTGTTTATTATTTTACTAATGACAACAGTTGGTTTTTTTATTCCGCCTATTTGGAAGTTTGATATTGAAGATTTAACTTGTGAACCCGTCAAAGGAAAAATAATTGCGAAGGGTGAGAACGAAGCCTGTTTAGGAAAAGTATGCGGTAAAGAGTATTGGTTTCTTATTGAGCGAGAAGACGATACATTCAAGACCGTCTATATTTCCCCATATCAATATACTAAATATAATATAAATGACATTTATTTAGCAATAATATGCTAAAACTTTTATATTGATTCGCGTTTTTTATTTTTATTATAGCAATACGCGCAAGGCATTTCAAGGCAGAAGCCGGAGCCACCGCAGACCTTACACTTCTTCTTCATCCACAGACCACTTCTCACTAAGCGCCTTGAGCCTACGCGCTGTAATTCTCCCGACTCCCTTAATCTCCATGAGTTCCTTCTGCTTGACTTTTCTTCTAAGCAAGAGCGGTATGCTACCAAACTTGATGAGTAAATCCTCGGCTATATCCTCCGTAACTCCCGCTATCGCGGATAAGGCTACAATTCGTGGGTCGCTTTCCTCTTTTCGCGCCTTCTTGATGTCATCCCCTACCCCAATACGCGCTTCTTGCAGAAGCCGATTGTGATTAACTATAAGCCACTCGATAAAGTCGTCGCGAGTCGCGAATTGCATGAAGTGTATTTCGGGATGGCGTAGGTATAGCGTCATTTTGAATGATTTGATGACGCGATTCATTTTCATTACTTCTTGCGATACGCGAGTGCTTTTTACTCGGCCCTTGAAGTAAGGTTTGAGTTTCGTACCATAGACTACGAGGAAAGCCTTTCTGCTTGTTTCAGTTAATTCTGCTAACTGATGATTTATGGTTCGACCATTACGCCCAATGCCCATGATACTGCGGTACAGGTCGTTAATCTCCTTAGCCTCAATGGCCCACTCCCCGAGTATGTAGTCACCGTAGGGCAGACGCCTAACCATCACACCGCCCTTATTACTGAATGCTTTATCACCGAGGCGAGCAATTAATTCATGCTTGAGTTTCTCATTCTCTCGGTCATCAACATAGATTACCATTAGTCGTTTATATTACTAAGCGACTTATCAAGTATCGCGCTTACGAGAGGGGGTCGCGAACATTTGGGTTCTTAACCATCCATTGAAGAGCCTTTACTACACCCCGAAGCGCGTTGTAATTGCGTATCGCGTTCACAAACTCCCCTTTGCTGATACTCGGCGTCTTAGAAAACTCCCCCCACTCATCTCGCAGACGGGTGGCTTCATTGAGCATCCGTTGAACCTCGTCATATTCTCTCATACCATGCACCCCGTATCTCCGCAGCATGAAATTATTTTCTGTCTGCAATTTAGACATTGACGAGAGCCATGCACTTCAACGAAGCCACGCGTGGAGAAGCATACAGGGCATTTCATCTAAACTACCCCACAGAACCAACATTTACCGTCGCATAGGCCATGCTGTCTATACCACGCCGGACTCGGCACACGGTCGTAGCGCATCAAAGAACGAACATGACGACGGGTAACTGCTGCATTGTAATCAAGCCACCCGAGAGTCGAGATGAACCCGCAGATAGAATCCACTATCTCTTCCCCCTTCTCCATCGGAACATCGTCTGCCTTAGAGAACATACGAAGGTTGCTTGCGAGAACCTGTGCAAGAGCCACTCGGACATGATGGGGTGGGTTAGTGACTCGGATTGCCCGGTCGAGGCAGGTAGGTATGGGGATAGACTCAAGGTCGCCTACGAGGCCGTCAAACGCCGTGTCTTTTACCTCCGAATCCACCTGTGGGTCGGGATTATCATTGACCCAATGTATGAGGGAGAACGACGCCTCAAACTCCCCGAGACCTGTAAAGGGTCGAAGGTGTAAGAATGCAGGGTCGGGCCTCTCGGGCGGCGTGAAGCCCTGTGGGTCGCTGACAAACGCCGTAGGTGATACCGTAACGCACCATCTCCCTCTCTTCGTATTGTAGGTATCGGGTATGCGAGTTAGGCGCTCGGGATAGCCTACACCGTCAAGAGTGTTTAGACCATCGGCCATACTTCTTTCGTAGCGGTCAAGTCTATGCGCCCACTCACGGCCACGCACAGACTCGATGAATGGTTGGTAAACATGAAATCCCCTGCCCGTAAAAACGAGTCTTACATCACCGGAGAGTCGCGATATTAAAGTGGCTACATCATCGCGAACGGACTCCATAGTATGTTCTTCATTGGAGTCAAAATCCCACCATGCACAATCCATTATCGCGCTATCGTAATTGGGTCTGCCGGACTTCTCTCGCGTTAAATCATCAAAGGAATACAGACTCGTATAGAGGGATGAGCGACCATTGAGTCTTTTAATGTAAGAGAGCCAAACGCTGTAATCGGTGCAAGTCGTTCTCTTTAGACCTATTTGCCTCGGCAATTTCAATCGAGATGAACCGACCTTCATATCCCTCTCACTCTCCCGTCTTACGACGCCTGTATAGGGGTCGCTTTACCGCATACTTCGCAGAAACATACCATGCCTAACTCTTCAAGGATTCCATCAACTTGACCTGTCACCATGATAAACTCGGTTGGCTTACCGAGCCTCTCACTACCACAATGCTCACACGCGAGAACCTTCAAATCAATTCCTCCCTGTGGTCGCATTTGCGACATACGAGATATGAACGCTCCCCTGCGGAGCCTTCAACCATCCAACCGCCGCACAACCTACATACTCTCATATCTCTATCCCTCCCAATTCATCTTCACAACTTAAGTGATAATCACACCATGCGGGGCAATAATAGTCGTTCCAATTCATCGGCCATTCGTGTAGTTTGATAGAGGAAACTGCGTTTGATAAATGCTTCGCGAAGGTATTACCCGACCTCTTAGTGACCTTTTCAATTATGAGAACACCCTGCAATTCACCTAAATAGACCTGCTTTCCGCGTCTATTCATAACCTTCGTCACGAAATCGGGATTCTCACAATCGGGAGAGAGGTACGCGAAATGGGTAATCTCGCGCTCTTCACCGAGCAATTTCAGTATATGCGAATAATAGGATAACTCAAGGCGGGTTCGCGACAACTTACCGTCGTTCATCGAGCCGGTCTTTAATTCAAGGAGGCACAAACCACCGTCGGGATGCTGAAGTATGCCGTCAATAACACCTACGAGCATGACCTCATGTTCTTCATCCCATACCTCAAGGCGCTGCTCATTGGCTATTGGCACGAAACAATCCCCCCATGCTTCGCGACGCGCTTCTTCAATCTCCGCTATTGTGTCATACGCTAAGTCGTGTGGCGTACCCGAGGGTAGGCCATCGCGAACTGCGTCAAACTCACTCATCCATAATTCATCATAGGCTTCGTGAACCTCCGAGCCACGAATCATCTCCGGCGTAGCAGGTGTGCGAATATCCTTCATAATGACATATCTCCAATGATACTGACGGGGGCATAGGCGGTAGCAGACGAAGGATGATTTCGACATACGCAGAACCTTACCCTCTTCGGTAGGGTCATAACTACTCTCCATCACGAATAATCCCTCAATAACCACTCACGGTCTAAATCATCTCGGCATATATCGCAGCCTTCGGAGCGAGAATTAGTCTGCGTACTCCAAAACTTGAAGGGTATATGGGTGCTACATTTCCAACAGTAGCGGGTTCCCTTTGGCTTCGGGCCATGTTGTCGATAAATACTCACTCTTCTTCACCCGTCAAAACACCGCAGAAGGAACAGCCTTCGGGTGGCGTTATACCGCTAAGAATTGGAGTGTGGGTTATGCGCTCACACTTCGGACACTCCGACTTATGCACCTTGCCGCTCTCTTCAAGCCATGTAAATAGAATTGTATTTATCCTGTCTAACTCACCAACTATTGCATTAATCAAAGGATTGAAAGAGTCGAGGCGCGCCTCTAAATCATCTATTCTCTTCTCAATCTCTCGATTTGTCAATTTTCGCTTCTGCCTACTTCTCGCCATGTATGCTGATGCCCGAAGCCTCTCTATAAACCCTTCTTTTTATCTAATTCACGCCTAAGTTTCCGATTCTCGGCTACGATAATCGTTAGCCACCCTTCGGTCTTTCGCAGACGAGAGGACATAGCACTTAGTCTGTTCTCAAAACGCCCTCGCCACTTTTGAAAAATCATCTCATCAATCGCGAGGCGAACCGTAAGAGCGAGAGGTAAAAGAACGATAGAGCAGAAAGACATAAACTCATATTTGAGGTTCGGGTCATCAATGAGGCAAGTCACCATGCCTATTTCACACGCGCCCATTATTCTCACCCTCCTTCACGCCCTCTCTATGGGCCATTCTAATGATGATAAAATGCTTTGCTGCTATGATGGTAATAATTACCATGAGGTAGCCAATGGTTATGACTTTATTACTCTCGGCCCATCCGATGATTTCATCCGTGTCTAATATCATCAAGGGAACATAGAGGGTCGCGTTTTATTATCATATCCATTCAACGCCTTCATCAGCAGACGCCATTTTTTCATCGGTGTCTTGATATTGCCGCCATGCAGCGATTCGTGCTTCGGCTATCGTCATATACTCTTCACTCAACTCAATTCCAATGAAGGAGAGGCCCTCAAGGCACGCTGCTATGCCCGTTGTGCCGCTGCCCATGAAGGGGTCAAGCACGACTCCACCCCCGGGTGTGACAAGGCGACATAGATAGCGCATGAGGACAACGGGCTTTACCGTAGTGTGGCTATTTTTCGCTAAAACTGCTTCTTCATTGGTTCGTTTGTTAGTGGCTTTCCCACCCTCTATCCTTTCCTCCAATCCAAAATCCCTATATTTGGGCGCGGCTTCTAAATCATCGCACCCTTCGTTACGCTCGGCTTTACTCGGCTTCGCGCAATAGAAGAAACGAGAAGCCCCGCTTTGCTCATCGAGAATACGCACCGGACATTCAGCATGACATTGGTAATCGTCTATCGTTTCAGCACCGAAGTTATCAATGGCGGGTGTAGCGCCCATGCTGCCCTCAAGACCTTCTAATTCACGCCATGCTGCGCCTCTATCACGACTAACCAACTTCGATTCACCGGAGCCAACCTGCTTCACTCCTAACTTAATACATTCGGGATGATGGCTAAAAATTACATTGGCGGGCCAACGACCCTTAATTTCATTATCCAAAATAACTGTGTTAGGTTTCCAACCTCCCTCATAAGGTCGCGAATCATCATCTAACATTCTTTCGTGAAAACCTCGGCGGTTATCATCATATTCTTTTGTGTCACTAACCTTGACTCGGCAACCATCAATGTTGATGGCTCCTGTGCCGTGTTCAAGGACATTCTCGGCCACAGTACCCTTGAAGGGCTTACGAGCCACTACGATAGGCTCATGGGCAGGTTTGAGGGCGGTTCCCCATCCCTCCAATTCTGCGGCTTCGGGTGTCACTAACGCTCTCATTTTCGTGCCTTTCCCTAATCCGGCTGAACCAACAGGGATTGCATTTTTGCTGTGAGAATTAGGTCGGTCATTGGGGAAGTCGCCAATAACTTCTCCTTCAACACCTGCGGCCTTATCTATCGCTTTGCTGACATTGTGTGACTTCGGAAAACCCGAGCCATACAACCACTCTATCATATCGCGAATCTCAAATCCAGCGTCTTCTATCGCGACAGTCATTCGGTGATAGGTTCGCGAACCACCAAAGGACAATAGATGCCCACCCGGTTTTAGAACACGCAGACATTCACGCCACAAATCAACATCGTAGGCAATTCCGCTACTATCCCACGCCTTGCCCATTATACCTAACTCATACGGTGGGTCTGTCACGATACTATCCACGCTCTCATCCGGCAAGTCTTTCAAACGCTCTTTACAATCTCCTATCATCAATTTCATATCCATTCCACCACCGCCTTTCCATGTAGGGCATTTAATATCGGTTGAAAATCCCAACCTGCGAGCGCGTAATACTGCTCAATTTTATTCACGATGAATCGCTGTGCGATATGTCTAAAACCCACCGTCGCGATTCCTTCAATGTCGCTCGGCTCATCGAAAGCGATATACTCTCCGTTGTCATCAAGCGTCACTTGAAAAAAGGAACCACTACGGTAGCCCTTACCGAGTCGGTCATTAGCCCATACAGCCCCCGCTCGGGCCTCGCTGATGGTTGAGTATTTAGCGAGGTCGCGCTTCAACTCTCCTTTCAGCACCAAATCTCCGAGTGGTATTTCACCTGCTACAATATCAGCAACGAGGTTCGCAATATCTCCTGTAATGTCTTCTTCTTTTTCTCCATTGAGAATACCCTCAATGACCTTCTGCATTGTGTTTTTCATAGCCTTCGGCATTCGCGACTGTTTCAGTTCTATTCCCTTGAAGTAAATATCCTTATCGCGATATTTACCATCAGCCCACACTACGGAGGCCGCATATCGGTTCTTTGTCGTGATTAGGAATCTCTCACACCATCTCTCAAACTCAACCTCAATCGGAGCCAACTCTTCATTGAGTATCTCATTGAGAGCGAGGGTTTCATCCGGTGAAGGAATCTGCACCATCACACTATCCGTGTGGCCGTACTTAACAGGATAGCCGCGCGCCTCACACTTCTCACGCAGACGACGGAGGGTCTGTCGCGAAGTATAGGTGACAGCAGCAGCAATCTGCGGGTGATACATACCATACCTCGCGTCGCCGGCTACGCCATACATAGAAGCGACCATTGACTTAGTAGCATATTGCAGGGAATCCCACCGCCTATACTCGGCTTCAGTAGCGGAACCCTTCATAGCCCTCTTATACTCATTTCGTAGGCCGGTGAGTAGGCCCATCTGCCGACCGAGAAGCCCCTCACTCTCTTTAATAAAATGGGTTCCATTACCGCAATCCACGCCGTCTTCGCATATATTTTCCCATGATATATTGTGCATATCTATATTGGCGTGATACATGGCCTTAATATCGAGAATGGCTATTCTATCATAGACGCTCGCCTCAACAGACATAATGTCAGCACCTTCGTAATCCACCTTATCAAACTGCGGCTTAGTAGGTATGCGTAGTGTAAAGTCTTCATCGCGAAGTGCAAGAACCGAAAATAAATTAGTAATAAAAGGCGTGCTTCGTATGTCGCAGCCAACCACTCTTTGAATAGCAAGGTGATGCTCGATAGCATTATTGAGTGCATTTAGACGAGGCAGCAGGGTGACATCTCGGATATTGTAATCGAGGTATGTTCCAAAGTCAGTATAGTAAGTATCGTGACCGTCGGCCAATTTTACCTTACCTTCTCCGAGGCATTCTTTGGCTACATCATCAAGTGACTTAGAAGGTAATTGTCCGTTCTTGAGAATCCATAGACGCGTAAATGCTAACATCAAATCTATGCACAGACGGCCCGGAATAGGCTGCGCCCAATCTCTAAACTCATAGCGTATGCGTCTAAAGGGGGAGAGAGCGCCGGGGTTCAAGTCATTCTCTTTCATGCGTCTGCATATCTGCTGTATGTCAGCATTGACAACATTCCATCCGGTGATAATGTCGGGGTCATGTTTCGCGAGATGCTTCGCGAAAGAATCCAGCATATCGCGCTCGTTCGCGAAAGCGATGGCTGGTATGTCAAGCGTGACATTTTCAAGCCCTTCGGGGTGTGCTTTACAGGGAATCTCGGTATATCTCCCGGGTGGATAATCACTATGCGTGAACCATACATACAGATTCCCCGTATAGGAATCCTTAGCAGTCAGTATTGTGATTTCACCCGAACCTACTTTCCATTCCCCATCGAGGAACCAAATGCGACTATCGTATTCCTGTGGTTTGAATCCGCTATCAACGAGTACGCGATTCACAAAGGGGATATTGGCCTCCCATGTCTGTAAATCGGGGTATCTATGCTTCAATTTACTAATCTGCGACGGGTCGGAAAAGACCAACTTAGTTAGTGATTCACCATATAGACCCGTAAAACCTCTTTCGCGATGCAAGGCTTCTGTGACTAAAGACGAGTCTTCGTCTTTCACGAAGCAGTAAGGGTATATGTCCTTGATGCGCTGCTCAAGGCGAATCCCTTCGCTGTTCCTCGTTCTCACTATGACCTCTCGGCCACGCCCCCTGTCCACTATCACGCTTCTTAGTGCGACCTGTCACCTTATGAACCAATCGCCACCACACCTGCGAAAAGACAGCGAAGAGAAAGAAGAGTAGCACAATTTCAAGACAGGCCGAGGCTACGAATATCTCGGGAGTATTACAGGTTTGATAGGAATAGTTAGCATACTCGTAAGTCGTGCAAATCTCACTCACAGGCTCTCCGCCCTCGGGTTCGCGTGGGTATATCGTAGCGTCGCAGCCAATGATGGATTGTCATTGGGCTAACGCCAAATTGACCGGCAATATCAGCAAGGGTTCTATCCATGTCGATATAATTTTCTTGTAGCCAATCACTTTCGCGATAGAAGGGAGCATCGGGAATCTGTCGGGTGCTAACCAATACCTCATACAGAACAGAACACTTGCCGCACTCGCAGACATTTTCTAAATTGACCTCTATATCATAATCATTCGTAAATCCGCAAGTCGGACAGCGTATCTCAAGACGACTCATTACAACCACTCTCGTTCATCACTTAGGCCAAGTGTTTTATCAAGTTTCGCGAGCCTCTCACGCGCTAAAATCGCATATTCGGGGTTCAATTCGATGCCTATTGCGCGACGCCCATTCTTGAGCGCGACTTCGATAGTGGTTCCGCTACCTAAGAAGGGGTCGAGAACCACGCAGGGTGCCGTGTCTGCGTCGCATTCGCAGGTAGGCCGCCAACCAATAGTAGTAGTGACCTTTTTCATAGACTCAAGGGTTCGCTGTTTAACCGAGGCCGGAGTCTGTTCAGTCATCCACGCTTCTTTGTAGTCTTTCAAATCCTTACCTTCGTAGGTTCCGGTTGCGTTAGCACCGGCTACTTTCATACTCTCCGTTATCTCACCATCTATTTTTTTAGTTATACGCTGATGGGGCGCGCCGCATTTAGAACAGCAGCCCATAGCACTCGTTCCGGCGAGTATGCAGGGTTCAATCAGTTCCGGTGGATATACGGCGAAGTGTGCGCCTTTGTAGGGCTTCGGATTCACACGCCATACGCTGCGTTTGTTGCGCCCGCCAACACTACTTTTCATATCCCCCAATTCGGAAGTGTAAGCGTAGCCCGCCATACTTTTTTCGCTTCCGCCCCCGTCTTGCGACCTTCCGCGTGGGGTTTTATCCCGTTGCTTAGTGGATTCACTTAGAGCCTCCCGTATAGCGTCTGCGTCGTAGTAATACTTCGGCTGCTTCGTAAGTAGGAAAATG
>Ga0208030_1000294_pt1 | contig 36682 bp, 34 predicted proteins | sample MalvirDeepMed_M9_FD_184246 | JGI IMG/M metagenome (GOLD analysis project Ga0208030, IMG submission 184246) | Marine viral communities from the Global Malaspina Expedition - Malaspina viral metaG DeepMed_M9 (SPAdes) (version 2) | ecosystem: Environmental > Aquatic > Marine > Oceanic | place...
GTTCTTAACTAAATATCCTATATTAAGAGATGATGATAGGAGATTAATAGTTAATTTATGGACTAAACGTATGGGTGGCTCCGATATAGTAGATCATTTGGGTCCTAATGAAGTAATGAAGTTGATTGCTTCTCCTCAGATGCCTAGTCCTGAATCTATTACAAGATGTAGACGTAAATTACAAGAAAAACATCCTATGCTTAGAGGAGAAATATGGTATAAGCGTCACCAAAGAGCTGAAAATATTAGAAAGGGGATTAGCGCATTATGATAAAAGAATTAGCATTTGGATTACAAAATAGACATCATTTTGTACAAGAAGAAAAAGTATCAGATTGGATGAATATGGGTAAGGATACATTTATGTCTTTATGGGATTATGATGATTATGTAATAGAATTCACTAAGAAAAAGAATTCTTTATCAGGATATGATGGATTATTGTATATGCCAGACGAACTCATTCTAGATGTAGATGGATCTAATTCAGATAATGCAAGACAAAAGACCATTGGTCTCACTATTGTATTGAAAGATTTAGAGATACCATACAATCTATACTTTAGTGGTACTGGATTTCATGTTGGTATTCCAGCTACAGCATTTAGATGGAAACCTGATAAAAATCTACATACTAAAGTTAAATTTGCATTGAAATCTGCTGGTATATATGATTATGCTGATCCTTCTGTAACTGACAAGACAAGATTGATTCGACTACTTAATACTAGAAATGGTAAAAGTGGTAAATGGAAGGTTCATATCCCAGATAAAATGATTCATAAACATATAGATCATATTCTAGAATTTTCTTCTAAACCTCAGTCAGTAGAACCAAGAGAATTAGAATGTGAGCCAGTATTTGATGTTCTAGTTAAGCATACCGATGAAAAGAATGTATCTGCTGCAAAGTCAATAGGTAGATCTCCAGATTCAGTACATTATCCATGCATACAAACTATGCTAGAGGGTACTAAATTCGGTAACAGACATGCATATGCACTTCGAGTAGTTGCACATTTCAGATGGTTATATCCAGAAGAAATAGTAAGAATTCTTGCAGAGCATTGGAGATTATCTGTAGATTTACCTGATAAACCATTCACTATAGAAGAGATGGATTCTATTATCAATAACTGTTATGAAGGTCATGATGGAGCTGGATATAGATTTGGTTGCGATGATCCTGTTAAGGATTCATTATGCAAGAATACATGCAAACTGTACAAATCTAAGAAAACTCAATCAGTCATGACAGCTACAGATATGGATAAAGTAATGTCTGAATTCTATACTACAAATCAAAAACCATTAGATTTAGGGGCTATGTATGGACAGAAATTCCCTATATATCCTGGAGAAGTAATTATTCTACAAGCTCCTCCTAAAAGTATGAAAACAATGCTATTACAGAATTGGGTTAATCATTGGAAAAAACCAACATACTTTATGGAAATGGAAATGTCACCTAGACAAATATGGTCTCGATTTGTAATGATAGAGAATGGATGGTCAGAAGAAGAGATTGCAGAGCATTACAAGGGTATGAGAAATGGTATTACTAAAGACTTTTCATGGTTAACTGTAGATTATGGATCTTGTTATCCAGCTGAATTACAAAAGAGAATATCTATGCTACCTGTAAAACCTGAAGTAGTAGTTGTTGATCATATGGGACTACTCCGTAGTAAACAGAGAGATAATAATATGAAAGTAGAAGAGGCATCACAAGGACTAATGGAATTGGCAGTGCAAAACAATATCATTGTCTTTGCTGTAAGTGAAATAACTAAGCAAGCATTTCATGAAGGTATGAATATGGCATCAGCTAAGGGTTCATTTCGCATAGCTTACAATGCTAATAAACTGATCTCTGTCAATCCTATTAAAGGGAAAGATGGACAAATAACACAACTACATGTTAAATCTGAAGCTAATCGTGAACGTGAAACCTTAAATGTTAAGCTTTGGGTAGAGGATGTAAGAATAACTGGAACGGAGGTATGTGCCTATGAACAGGTCACTAGTTGATATTACTCGTGAATTAGTATTAGCAAAGAATGACTATGAGATATTCAATGAAGAAGAGCTTATGGAAAGAGTCGATGAACTTTTTACAGAGATGCATCAAAAAGAAGATGGGATCTTCTGGATGTATAAAGAAGCAGAAAAAGAGATTGAAATGTTTGAAGAACAAATCAAGAAATTGAAAACTCATACTGCTGTAATGAAAAGAGCTCAAGAACGAATCAAAATGTTGGTTGTAGGTACATATGCTGAAGTAGAAACTTTACCAAAGCATTCTGTATTTAATCCTATCAAAGTATCAACATCATCAGGAGCAGTAGATGTCATAGATGAAGAGACGATTCCAAAAGAATATTGGATAGAAGTAATAACTAGGAGATTAGATAAAAAGCGTATATTACAAGAGCTCAAGAATGGAACTACAATTCCTGGAGTACGTCTTGCAAATAATGCTTTTGTTAGAGGATTAAAATAAATGCATAAACCCTATACATATAAGCAGACAGTCTTTATTCCTAAGTATAAAAAACTTACAATTAAAGGTAGAGAACGTAAATGTGCCTTAGAAGGATCAAATAAGGGTAAATGTTGGTGGGTTTATCAATTTTTAATCACTAATCCAAATAGAATGGTAGGGAAATGGTAATGCTGAGGAGAGTCAAAATCCAGGATTATTTGCTAGTAGTATGGACTAAACTAGTTTTCAATTCACAGCTTACCTTCCCTACATAAATAAGGAGTAACAATGTTAGATAAAGATCTGAAAGATGATTATGGATTCCAATGGATTGACCTTTGGGATAGAACTAAACAAAACAAGGAGACAGAAAATGCCGACTGAAGTTAAAGAGAAACCTAAAAAGGTAACTACTCCTAGGTGGAGCATGAGCCAAGATGATTACATTGAATTGCTACAAAGTATTGACACCAATGCAAAAGCAATCAATACTCTTATTGCAGACGTTAAAAGAATCAAAATAAGGATGGGACTATGAGTAAACAAAAACATAAAAAGCTGGGATACAAAGAATATGAAGGTCTTTTATCTGAGGCTCACCAGAAGCTTGAAATATTAGCTAGTAAAGTACATGAACTACAGACCTATCTTATTGCTTATATAGAATATAGTGGACATAATATATTATTTAATGAATGGATGAATGTCAAGATAAAAGAAATGCAAGCCGAAATAAAAGAAAAAGAGGAGGCAGAGAATGAATTACGTAAAAATGACAAGTCTGATGGACAACATCTGGAAACAAGTACAGCAAACCAGGGATGATGGTCAGAAAGAATATGCTCATGACCATGATAACATTTTTGCGAATTTTGATAGGGTAGGCTCACTACTTTCTATCACTCCAGAGAAAACCCTAATGGTATACCTCCTAAAGCATATTGATGGAATAACTGCCTACCTAGCTGGACATAAATCACAAAGAGAAGATGTTCGAGGGAGGATAAAGGATGCAATTGTGTATCTTATACTCCTTTGGGCTATGGTGGAGGAAAGAGATGAAAAAGTATGAAAAGGTAGGATCTGGGTATGCTAATAAGAATCCAAAGCATACACCTAATAGCAAACATCCTATGTTTACTGGTGAATTAACTATCAATGAAGAGAAGGTAAACATTGCTTTGTGGAGAAATGAGAGTTACGGTAAGGAATCGTTTTCCATTCAAGCTACAAAAGTGACAGATGAATGAGATTAAGAAAAGGTTTGTTAAAATGACATGTAAATCTTGTAATCAAATAACTGTCATGGAATATGAAGATACTACAGCCGATGAGTATAATAGGGTGCAATTGGGGTGCAATGGTACCTTAAAGGCCGTTTCTCCAAAAAGTGGAGGTACACCCCATCATAAGATAAAAGAGGCCTTAAATCGCTTAAAACTCACAATGAGCTATGGAATACCAGATAAGGAGACCTTAAATGACAATAACTAGAAAACAGCTTGATCTAATTGCTAAGATAGTAACATATACGTACCATGATGAGAAGAAGCATTATGAAGAGACTGCCTCAGAAGAAAGAAAACATCATATATATAAAGATATTAAAGCTATAGATCAATGGTTATCATCACAATATAGACAACTGGGGGTAGAAGATGCAAAGAAGCGCAAGATCAAGTAAGGCTAAAGGACGTAGACTTCAGAATTATGTAAGAGATATGCTAAGAGATGTATACACGCAGTTGCATCCTGATGATATAAAGTCCCAGACAATGGGCATGACAGGTGAAGATATCGTCAGAACTCCAGCAGCTAAAGAAGTATGCACATTCAGCTTTGAGTGTAAAAATGTAGAAAGATTGCAAATATGGAAGGCTATAGAGCAGTGTGAAGCTAATAGGCCTGACTGTAGCGCATCAGCTATAGTCTTTAAAAAGAATGGTAAAGAGCCATACGTAGCAATACCCTTTACCGTATTTTGTGACATGCTACAAGCTGAAAATAAAACCAAGGAGAATAATGGATCTTATAAATAATCCCAAATATAAAAAAGAACTAAAGAAGATTCAAAACATGGATATTCATCATCCAACTTATCCAGTTTTTAGAAAAATGGTGATGGATATGGCAGATATAATCAATTTTACAGTTGTAGAAATATTGAAAAAAGAAAGTAGACATTTACCTGATTAATTAACAAAAAGTGGGGGCTAGAAGCAATTTTAGCCCCTGCTATATCAAAGTGGTACTTAATATCAAAAAAAGTGAGAAAGTGCCTTAAACACCCCTTTACGGGCTTAATTCGATGCCATAGTGACCTTTCAAAAGTATATACGTAGGGTAGGGGGCCTTTTTAATTAGGTTTTCAATAGTATTTCAGGATCAGATAACTTTTTCGTTAAAAACGATTCTATCTACCCCATTCAGACAGTGCATCCAAAGATTCTAAAGCTTTACTATAGTCTAGTTTTTGTGGCGGCTTAATGCCAAGAACTTTTGCAGTCCTCTTCTGTCGTTCCTTCTTCTGTTTCAAAGTTTCAAAGTATGGTTTGAGAATCTTAGGTCCATGCTTATGTGGATACAATAACATCTGTTCACGTCTCTCTTTTATATCACTAGTATTCCATAGCTGTAGATAGTCTTGACCAAGTACAGTCATAAATCCAGTACCATTCTTTAGCTTAGGAGCAGTAGAGAATATAAATTTAGATAGCTGCATGTTTAGAAGACCAACTGCATCCTTCATACGTCTATCATCTACATCTCTAGCCTTCTGTTTATAGCCCTGCATATATGATATCAATTCATTATCAGTAAGCTTAGTAAAACCAATCACATTACCTAAAGTAAATAAATCATTGACAAATGGACCTCCAAATGTCCCCAAAACTGGACCCTTACCAAAGAAAGTTCTCTTTCTTGCTGCTTCGTCACCAGTCATAAAATCAAACAGTTGACCTAATCTTTCATAAGTATCATGCTCTATTAAATTAGTCCACTTGGCATTAGTAAGTGGTTCTAGGACAGCAGTAGTCAGTGCATAAAGTGAAGCCATTCTATATAATCTAGCTGCTTCAGAACTATTCCAGTCTCCAGCAAGTATAGAATCACCAGCTTCAGTTGCTATCTTTCTATTATATTCAAAGAAATTAATACCATAGGTAGAGAACTGTCCAAGTATAGATCCTGCAGTTGTCTGGATAGCTTTAGGTTTAGCAAAAGGACTGTATTCATAATGCAACTCCTTGACCATGTTAGCTGCAAAACGACTAGACCTTCTGTTTATCTCATTTGCTACAGCATCTTCAATCTTCTGTCCTTTACGAAGACTACCTTGCATTCTCTTCTGGATAAGTCCATCATTATTACTAAGATCCTGATGCATTTTAGCATATGCAATCTTAAATGTAGTAGCACGGTTAACCTTATTCTCTACCCATTGCATGGGTTTACCACTAATCTTTGCTAACTTTTCTACAGATGACTGAAACCAATCACCATATCCAGGCTCATGTCTTACAACTTCCCCATCTACAAGCTTTACATTCTCTAACATGTCTCCAGTATGAGCAATCTCTTCTAAGTTCACAAAGAATACTCCATGTGTTTCCATCTCTGTTTTAATCTGATCACCAAGCTGTTTAGATTTTACATAAGTACCAGAGTCTTTCCATGCCTTGGCTCCAAAGTAAACAAAGTTCTGTAAAGACTGGGTAGCATTACGGGCTACAGTACCTGGACTAAACCCTAACTTCTGAAAGAATTGCCAAGCAGTAATAGTTTTAGCTATATGTGCAAACTTAGAATTCTTATGCCTTGCACCTACAGCAGTAGAATGAGTCTCACCAACATATCTAGCCAGGAAGTTAGCCTGTGTTTCTAAGGCAGTACCTTCCATGCCAGAAAGATCTCTTAATGCATTCATAACATTCTTAGTTGAATGCTGTACATAGTTAAACCTCACAACATCTTTAGCATACTGATCTATTACAGTGATAACATCTTTAGATCTACGCTTTACGTCACCCTTAGATAGAAATGTATGTGGATCTAGTTTCAAGTCCTCAACTATAGCATCCATTACCTTATGTATTTCAGGTAAAGATTTTTCCAATGCTTTACTAGTATTAGAATCATAAATAAGTTCACTGACCTTATTAAGAGCTGGGAAAATACCTAATGCTTGAGTGGGATAAAAGTTTTTCTGCTTTTGAAATTGATTTAAAATAGCATCAACCTTCTTCTTGGTCTGGTCAAGAGATCCAGTCCTGTTAGCATGTGCACCAAGGATTTCAACATGTGCTTTAAGTCCATCTTCAAGTACCTCATAAAGTTTGTCACGCATGCCAGCCTTCTTGCCATTCCTTAGAGTATACTGACCTGCCTCCTGACCACCTACCCACAGTCTGGCTATCTGTACTGCAGACGTACCATACTTTTTGTATAAAGAATCTTCCCTACCCTTAGCTACAAATAATTTTTTCGGATCAGTAATTAGATCATAGACAGCTTGGACTACCTTTACCTCTTCAGTCTTTGTCATTCTTTCAAGATTGTTACGATAATATGCTTCAGCTTTATTTGGATCCTGGGTTAAGAGTTCCTGGAATTTAGATTCCATCTTCTGGATCTCTTGTTGCGCACTCTTACGATTGATATCAAAGTATCGCATAACACCATCTTCTGTTGCAGCAGTTCGTATCATCTTAGCCATCATATCTATATCAGAAGTAAAGGTTTCAAGAGAACCACGATAATGGTTTCCTGTAATAATCATACTATTAAAATACTTTTTAGTCAAAGGATTCTTACTTAATATATTCTCTGGAAGATATATCCATTCAGCAAACTTGCCTGGATTTTTCTTTAGATCTTTAGACATTCTTCCTACTTTGCGATCTAATCTTCTAAGCTGTTTAGCACTAGGAAGACTACCATAATCGAAATCTAATTTGGTCACCTCTTCATAGAATGTTCTCCAATATTTATTATCACCCTGAGTTAATGCTTTTATCTCATCATTCTCAGCCCATCTCTTATAAATCCTCATAAGCTCAAGGCCTCTCTCTTTTGCATCCTTACTTTTTGGTACACATGCCATTATCTTTTCTCCTTAACAATCAGGATTGAATGAATTTTCTTCATGCTGAACTTTCTCTTTTATAATTGTTTTCATATCTCCCTGTGTTTCTGACTTACCATTTACCTCATTAAAGGTATGTTTGATTATAGGCTGTTCTCTATAGCCAAGGATCTTCTTACTCAAAGACTCGCCTAGCATTAGATATGCCTCACCTTCTCTTGCCCTGTTCCAATCAGACCATCCCTGTATTCTAGGATGTTCTCCACCCCTATAGTTAATAGGAATATATCCCCTGGGAAATACATGATGCTGAGTTCTTGCTTTAATAGCACCAGCACTCTTAGGATCTAGCATTACAAATCCATATGAATAACTATCCTGAGCTCCAAACATACTTTTAACTATATCATTTAAATCTTGTGCCTGGGTGGGCTTACCCTTTGGAGCAAAATCAATTAGAGGAGAAGGATTATCATATAGATCTCGAGAATATTGTTCGTACATGTCTCTGTATGTCATACCCTCTTTACCTCCACGCTTATTACTATACAGAAAGTCATACCAATCAGTATACTGTGATGTAAAAACATCAAAGATCATCCTTGCTTTAAAATTACTCATTCTAGATGCATCAGCATTAGCTACAAATCTAAGGCCAAATTTAACCATGCTCATATCACTTTCTCTAAATGCTGGTGCTAGCTTGCCATTGAAGTATGTATACTCTCCCTTGATAGGTCTAGGTAGCATTGTTTTCCATAAAAACAATTCTCCAAGTCCTGGCTGAACGGCATTCCATTTATCAAATAAACCATTGAATTCATTTGTAAGTGTATTCATTATACGAGTTTCATTCCACCATGGCTCAAAAGATTCTATCCTCTTCTTGTCCCCGAAGAACATCTTCCACATTTCTCTACGCTTAGTGTCAAAACTTCTAAGATCTTCATTGAAATCCTCAAATCTCCTACCAAGATCTAGACCAGGATCTATAAAGATATTCTCATATTTACTGAGCATCTCATGAAATATTAATGCATCCCTGTATTCAGGAGAATTAATAGCACGATATTTAATTGGTTTTTTTGATGCTATTTCATATAATACTTTTTTATTATTTTTTATCCAACTGTTAGCCTTCTTATTATTCTCAAACCTTGGAACCCCTTCTACTCTATGACTTTGAGGATAAGTAAAGATCTCCTTGCTATATCTATTAACTGCAACATCAAGCATGGCCTTAATAGTACCCTCTTCATTTACTATCTTGCCTTCAATTTCCATTCTAAGGCTAGTTGTTTCAGCCAGGTCAGTAGCTATTCTATCAGCTTGATTCATATAGCCATCCTTCTTAGCATTATTAAGAGATCTATTCTGCTGACCTTCCTTCCATCTAAGGAAATTTAAAAACTTTAACCTTTTCATGTCATCTTTTAGTTCACCTGCCATAGTTTTATAAACATTTGTACGAAGCTCTTCACTTCTACCAGCACCCATCAATTCATTGTAAAAGTTTTCAAACTGTCCTAGCTCATCACCCCAGAGAGACCTTGGACTATCTTGAGATAAGTATTCACCATTAGCAACTGTTGCAAGCATACGTTCAAATGGAAGTTTCCTCTGAGCTTCTGAATCTACTTTTAAACCATTAGGTCCCACTTGCATTTGTGTCTTAGCATTACTACCAAACTCTCCTAAAGGATTAAAGTCATTCTTTTTAAATATCTCATCAACTCGTGTCATGACATTTTCATCATATTCTTTACTCTTAGGATTGCCAAACTTATACTTCAAAGTATGATAAACACGGCTTGGTAATCTACCCATTTGACTATCATAAGTTTGCATACGTTCAATAAGATCGTCATATCTAGGAGACTTAGCTTCTCCTCCTTCATATATGCTAGTACCAACTTGGAGTAATGATCTATATGGAGAAATAACTGCCTTTATGATTTCTCTTTCAGCTTTACCTAAAGAAGGCTGCGCTACATTATCTATTGTAGAATAATCCTGCCAACCCTTTCCTCCATACTTTAGATTTGGATCAGTCTGATATACTTCCTTCTTAAATAGCCCTTCATATCTTGCACCACCATCACCAAACAAAAACTTATCCAGCCAATCATTTGTGTATAACTCTTTGTGATACCCATTCTGTGAATCAATAATCCTCTGTATATCTTCAGCTAGCAAATGCCTATTAGCATCAAGCTTCTCAAAATCAAATACTATTCTGGTATCATTTTCTTTTGGCATTTTTGCTGGTCTAAATCCACCAGATAAATCTAATGTAAATCCTTTTGCATCATCTGTAGAATTATACTGAGATAGAAACTGAACTATTCTCTGAGCCTTAACTACCTGACCACGCATCTTTTCTGCATGAGCTATATCTGTACTCATCTGACGCATTGACTGAGGGTTAAGCCAATCATAATTATTATCTAAAGTAGTTCTAGATATCATTGGTTCTTCAGATACAAAAGGAGTCTTGCCAGATTGATCTCTCCATAATCTTAAGATATCATCTGGAGTATCCCACCAATAATTAATCTTATCTATATCAAAGTCTGCTTCTGCTCTGGCAAACGTATCCCATGCATTTAATCTAGCCTGGTTACCTTCTGCAGCCTTAGTAAAACCTTTAAGTCCAACAATAATTTTATCACTCTGACGAGTACTAGGAGTACGATGAAATACTAGTGCTATCTCACGATTTGATTTTGTTATTTTATTCCATTCCTGAACAACTTCATACACGAATCCCAGCTCCTCCTTAGGAGCCAATTCAGAGCGCTGATTATTAGTTACATTTTTTATTGCCTTTTTAAAGTTAGCTGTTTTCTTTATCTCTGAAAAAGATAACAATGCATCTCGTGCACCATCCATATGATCTACAAAATTAAGTCTCTCTAAATTAACAGTCTTATGTATATTAACATTAGATATCTGTGCCTGTCCATATGTCCAGATAGATCTATCAGCACCCCTTCCTTTAAAGGTAGTGTTCCTAAGTTCATTCCAGTTGTCCCCTAAGAAGGGACTCATAACACTTTGACTGCCATGATCATTATGTAATTGCAAGAGACCATTATCCAAGAACTTTTTCTTTATAGAATTCTTTAAGATAGGAAGAACTCCAGTGAAATGAACTGGTCCACCTCCATTAGATGCACCAAGCCACATATCCATTACAGAAAGGGCAGCATTATCTCCTGTACCTGGCTCCTTTAAAGTCCTGGCAAATGCTGTAGAGCCAATAGAGTTATTGGTATTAGAAAATCTAGCCATAACCTTATCATACTTTTCTACATTGTCAGCAATAAGCCAATCATAGAATGAATTAGAATGACCAGCATTCATTTCATTTGTAAGCTGATAAGAGATAGTAGCAGAATGGTCACTTGATACAGCACTTCCAGTATTTATAGACTTCCATGGGAGATGTACAATGTAATCTTCCTGCTTGATCTTGTCATTCTTAAGGCTAGCAAAGTCTTTACCAGCTGTGTCAAATACATTTATATTTTTATTCTTTATCTTTGCACCTGAATCCATTAGTATGGCATGTACCTTCTTATTTTTCTTAAAGAAACCATCAAACCTAGTATCTGGAAGGATAGCTGTCTTACCAAACAACACAGCATCTCCTGTGCTGCTAATAAGGGGCTTGATACCGCCAATATTACCCATACTTCCAAAGCCAGAGATAGTTTGTAATGCTTTAAACCATTTGAGAGGCATAATCATTACAGAGTCTGCAATGCTGGCATCTGCTCTTTTCTTATTGCCATCCCATACTGTTTTATCGGACCTGATATCATCTCTATCACTCATGGTCATCGCTCCAGCAGCATTCTCATCATTTATTTGCTTCAATACTTTATCCATTGTGGAGAACATATCTGCAGCATCACCTTCATCTCTAACTATAATAGTATTCAAACCTTTATTCTTCTGCAAGGCTGATAGATTAGTAAGCGATTCCTTCTCCAATGTGCCATGTGTTTTATGGAGACTCACTACCCTATCTACATGTGCATCAGAAAGTTCTTTTGCACTTATATTAGACATTAATCGTATACGCTTAGCCCATTTAGATACTGCAGCTGCAGATTCTCTTGTATTTTTACCAGTTGTTGCAGCAAGATGATCCCACCATACCTCTCCAGCCATCTTATCCATCCACATTATAGTAGCCATCTGCTCTGCATAAAAACTATCACCCTCTGAATCAGAGCTTTTATAGACTCTACTTATAACATTACCATCATCATCAAGTACATCTTCACCCTTATCTTTCTGTATTCTTTTCAACTGTTTAAATACAGATTTATATTGTCCCTTATAGTCACCTTCTTTAGTAGTAATGAATTCACCAAACTTATTATATAATACCTCAGCTTTACTCTCAGGTATAGCAATGCCCCATGAGTAATCACCTATACCCATAAATATATGGCCTTCCATTGCTTCCATCTTAACTGTATCTGCACCTTGCTCAGCCCTCATCTGAACATCAGACGCTGCTCCACCCTTCGATAATCTTTCAACTAATGCATTCATTGCCTTCTGATCTGTCCTGGAATCTCTTTTACCAATACCCATTTCAACTTCACGTCCTACAATCGAATAATTTCCATAACCCAATATATCATCTAAGAATCTAAAGAGTGGATTGTTAGTTACTGTATTATCAAAATCAGCATGCACACCATAGCCCTGTCCAACAGTAAGCCTCTTAAGTGTTCTACCTTCGCCTATAGTTAATGACAATCTAATCACATCATCAATAAGCTTACCTTGTTCGGTGACAGTCATATCATCAAAGAATCTCTTATTGCCACTAGCGTCAGCGAAGTGAGCCCCTGCAGACTTTATAGCAGTCAGTGGATCGGGCCCCTCCAACGTCTTTGCAAGCCATTCCTTATCTTTTAATGCAAGATTATATTCTTTTATAAAGGACTGAGATGAGATGGTGTTGCTATTATCTGATTCAAATAATTTCTCTTTAGATAATTCCCTGACCTTCTGCTCTACAAGTTCACTTCTTAAGCGAGAGGGGATATACTGATCCATTGCCTTGAAAGCTTTCATCATTTCTTCTTTAGCACCTGCAAATTCTAGATCAAGTTCTTTAGTTTCTCTATTATATAAAGGAATAAAGTCTCCCTCTTCACTTGTATGTCCATAATTAGCAAGAAGAGATACTATCTTAGCAGTCTCCCCAGTTCTATTCCAGAAATCATTTCTAATTTTATTTATAAATTGCTGTTGTTCTTCTGTAATACCATCTCTATTAGAATATCTTTCTATAGTTTCCATTAATGAACGATGGCTTTCCCTCATTACTTGTTGATCTACCATATCAAGTTTAGCAACTAGTTCATGCATAGTACCTAAAGGAGCCTCAGCAACAATATCAGTCCTAAGATCTAAAATTCCCTTACCTTCTCTAAGTATATATGGCTCAATATGTTGTTGATATTTGGCATGAAGATTGGTAACTACTTCAGGCAATTCAACTCCCATTGTCTTAGCATATTGCTCTAAGCCTATGAGCATATTTCTAGTCTGTTCTTTCATATCAAGAGAAGCTTCTGGAAATAAAGCTTCTATTATATCACCAGTTAAAGTCATTCCTTTTGAAGAATGTGTTATATTATAATCCATAAGCTTAGACATAACCTCTGGATCACCAGTAAGATTAATCAAAGCATTGACTTCCCTTACTATATCTATTACTTCCATCTTCTCATTTACAAGTCCAGTCTGAATGAGAGTACCAATCTTAGCCCTATCTAATCCACTGAAAGGTTTACCATCTGTCCTAACTGCAGAGGAAACCTTCCTGTCAATAGCATATCCCTTGAATTCATTGATATACATATGAAGATCATCACCTTTAAAAGCAAATCCTCCCATGCCGTTGTCCTTAAACATTCTTCTCAACTCTTTCATCTCACTATAAGACACAGTCTTGGTTTCTGAGGTTCCAAATCCAGTTGGACTTCTATAATTAGTAGAATATGGTAATATTCCAAGAACAGTATTAGCAAACTCTTGTATAGATTCATAATCTTCAGGAAGCTTTTTACTTATATCTTCACTGACAATAACTCTTTGACTTAATACACCTAGCTCATCAGTAAATAAATCAGAAATCAAATCATTTACATGCTTAGTATCAACCCTGCCTGTACGAGGATTGGGCTTCCAGCTAGCAGCACCACCTAAAGTCTGTAATTTTGAATGACTATCCCGAATAGACATGTAGATAGCATTCTTGTGTATAACATTATCAAGAAACTCTTCACCTATCTTTGGAGCATACTCTCCATGAATAGGTTCACCTTTATATATAAGCTGGTGAAGATCATTTTCTAATCTATTCATAGCTTCTATAATTGCATCTTCCCTTCCTTCTGGTACACGTTGTGCAGATTTTTGCTTAGTAATCTTTGAAACATGAATAATACCATACTTGCCAAGCAAATCTCTCACTTGCTGTAATTGAGCCATAGCCACCTTAGCTTCTGGTTTTTTTAATGCAGCGATATCAGATGCATTAAGCTGTGTAACTACCATATCATCCATCTTAAGTTCTGGAGCTCCGATAACTGCATACATATCCTTAACTACAGTTTTATACAGATCAATAAGTTTCTCGGTATCTTTCTTGCTAGCATCAAAGGCAACATCTTCCATGTCTGCTATCGTTATCAGTCCACCTTCACCTGTCTTAGAAACTAATTCTATCTTACTAAGGTCACGTTCTATAGCTTTTAACTGTTTCAGACTTAACTCATCCACTCCAAGCATTCTCTTGTCAGTATTAGTATGAACATAAAGTCCAGATAGAGCACGTATATAATCATATAGCTCATGATCTGTAGCACTTTCAGGCTTCTTTCTAGGTTTTCTTTTCTCTTCTGAACTAACAAGTACCTTATGTTTCTCCATAACATTCATAACAGATTGCATATCAGCAGTATCTTCTAAGGCTATTAGTTCATTCAGCTGTTCATTCTCTCTAAGCATAGAGTCAAATATTAAACTAGGACTATCTGTGCCTAGGATACGCAAGTACTTACTTATATCTTGAAGTTTATTATCATATGTCCAAGGACGTTGTGTATGCTTCCATGCAACACGCTTACCATTTGCATCTATAAAGTCTAGTGCACGTCCACGCTTAGTCATGAATGCTCCCACCAAGATATTAAATACCTTATCTTCCAGAGGAACATGGTCATCAAAGACTATCTCCCAATTGAATGCCATAGCTCCTGCCGCCATCCTTGGGAACGACCCTCCTAAATCTTGAAGAGAGTTTTTCATAAACTCTGGCCACCATCTTTTAGACCAGTTCTTTTCTATCTGATATATAGCATCAGATAATATCTCAGATCCTTTCTGGGTTTTAGAAAGCTCTTTGATTGTACTAGCACTTGTAATCCGATCAAGGCCAAGCTTCTCTAAACCCTTACTACCTACAGCAACATTAAACATTTCTTTATCTGCCTTATACATTGAGAGAGCAGACTTTTCAAGCAATGTTCTAGCCTCCTTAGTTCCATAATCTAGAGATCTTAAGCTTTGTTTATTCTGAAACATTTTAGTTAGACGATGAAATGCTGACTTCATTATAGGCATATCTCTACCACCAGGTATAAATCTAATAAGACCAAGCGCACTACCTAGTGTTACAGCATGCCCTATAGTTCCAGGAATATCTGGATCTCTAAATTCATCTATAGAGTTCATGATTTCCATAGGAGTTTCTACTGCAGCGAATACAGCTGCTTCTTCAATAACATGTGATGCAACGCTAGCTATCTTACCAGCTCCTGCACTGCCACCTAAAGCTACTGCAATTCTTTGTTGTAGATTCCATATGGGCATAGCAGCACCTTCTGCAGCTCCCATACTAGTCCTTACAATTTCCTCTACCTTACTAATAACTTTAGTACTAGGATTAATTCCAGCAGCTTTAAGGGTTTTAGTTATAATAGGTCTAATCTGATTATTTAATTTAGTTAAAAACTTTTCTCTAGTAGCAAGGTTTTCAAGAGAGTGTCCATATTGTCCTAAGGTATCAGTAAATGGTTTCCATATTGCATCCTGAGAAGCTTTATCAAGCTTGCTATACTTAGTTCTACCAAGAGCATTAGCACCCTTTTGAACCATAGTTTTCGCAGCCTGCTTAGTTCCATATGTACTAAGACCTTTAACTGCAGCTCCAGCAGCACCCTTAATAAGTCTCATTGGAGGTAAGAATCCAGCTAAACCACCAAGTCCAGCTCCAACTCTACCTGCAAATGTCCCTGGACCACCACCAGTAACTATGTTTTCTAGATAGTCATCGTAATCTAAGGCCCCTAACGCACCGAATGTGCCTACATCGAATGCTTCCCATACCAGGTTACCAACAAAGTCTAAAGCAGCGTTCTCGGGTGCAGTAGGCTCCATTAAAGGATCTTCTAGAGCAGGCATCTCATACATACCAGGGGACTGTGCCTGGGTTAATGCTTGTTGTTTATATGGCAGATAAGATTTAGGTTTACTTCCTGCCCCTAAATTCATACTATCCATATAACTATCTATCTCATCATTAGTCCAAGTTATGCCACGAGACATTAGTTCAGATTTAAATTTCTGTCTATCAAATAGGCTAGCCATTATTTCACTCTCCTCCCATACATACTGGATCTATCTGGGTCCATATAACCTGCAGGTCGTCGCTTCTGAAGATCTTCTTGTTCCTGTTTGATAGCCATTTTTATTTCTTCCACTGTCTTACCAGTAGCATCAGCTGCTTGCTGTATTTCTTCTTCAGTAATTATTCTACCACCTAAAGAAGTATAATATGTTCCTGGGAACATTTCTGCACTTTGTGCTGCAAATGCCTTAGTCATCTTATCACTAGATATTTGTTGAGTTAAGTCACTAATTTCATTTCTTAAAGCAATAGCATCAGGACTACGTCCCATCCCAATTGCTTGTAAAGCATCTAAAGAAGCATTCACCTGACTTAATTGGGTTGAGTCAGCACTAATCTTCTGATCAAATACTGCACTAGTTCCTACAACAGCAGGGTCTGCACTTGGCGTATAAGATGCTAGAGTAGCAAGGGCTACTTCTAAATCCTGCTGCATTTTAGGCGTCATATCACCTGTAGGCGAGTAATCTTCAGGTTCTCTTAAACCTAATCCATGTTCTGCTATATGTCCAGCTGTTGAGGCATCAAGACCCAGCCGTATTGCTTGCGCTTCATTGTGCATATTAACAACTTGAGCAGTTCTGTCGAGCATTTCAGGTCCACTTCTAAATAAACCTAAACGCTTATAGCCTGTATGCTTGTCATTCAATCTCTTATAAGTTGCTTTAGTATTATCGCTATCAGGAAGAGCTTCTAGAAATTCTTTTAATGATCTGTTTTCTCTTGATACATTGCTCATTAAAGTTTCGGTCAAATTTTGTAGTTGTATGTAATTATCATAAGCAGCCTTTTGGAATCTAACAACGAATTCTGAATCCTCCATACCACTAGCTGCCGCCTGTTGAATACCTGAGATAAAAGCTTCAGCTTCATGGGCTATTGCATAATTAAGAGGATCATTAAGGAAATCCTGTTTAATATCAATAAAAGCATCTATATCTATTGCAGCTTTAGAAAATAAATCAGTGATAGAATAAGCTACCCCATCAGAAATATATCTAAAATTAGCTTTTGCAGATAAGGCGGTATTTATATATATATCTCCAACCTGTTCATCTAATTGATCCAACTGTGCTACAGAATATTCAAATTCATTCTTTGAGATAGTTAACCTTGTAGATTCCATGTTAAGTTTTGCCGCATCCAGCTGTACATCAATAGCTTCAAGATTTTTAGCTTCCTCTATAGTTCTAAGTGAGCTAAGCATAGCACGTCTATAGTTAGCATCCTTTAACTTCTCATATTGTTCTTTCTGTCCAGGAGTACCAGTTCTAAGTGTTTCAAGATACACAGCCATCTCACCAGTACCAACAAGTTCTCCACCTTCACCCATAGTGATATCACCCTCAAGAAGATAATCTCTCCATAACTCATCTTTACCAGCCTTTATAAGACTGCCATATTCATCTGCTAAACCCCCAGCATAATCCTTAGCTGCTTCAATCTCACTTAAAGCTTGTTGTATTTGACCTATTTGTTCTGACTTTTGTCCAATGCCAGTCTTAAGATCTCCTACCGTTCCAGTAATTAAATCTGCTCCATCAGATGTAGTGGTCTTACTATAAGGAAGTTCATATCCAATCATCTGATCTTCAAGATTAAATAATCTTTCCTGTAGAACATTATATTGTCCTGCAGCTATAGATAATTCGTTCTGCTGTACCTTAAATTCCCTATCAAGAGCAGCCTCAGCCGATCTCCATTGAAACTCTTCCTGACGTGCACCAAGCTGTTGATTTAACTGATGAAATGCAAGTATAGTATCTGGTATAGATTCAAAGAATGTTTGCCATGGACTTTGCTCTACTGTCATTGAAACTCTAGGTCTTGGATCGTACACCATCTTTATTTCTCCTTAATATTTAATTTATTCTGCAGCAATATTTTCTTCTAACTCTGCATAAAATTGATCTTCTGTTGTCTTCCAAAAGTCTGCTGTTTTAAAAGCTAATTGATTTGACAATTCTTGTTGTTGAGTTAGATAGTCACCCATTACTCCCGTCGCTGCCTTAGTCTTTGTATAATCAATTGCTCCACTAGATTCAAATCCAGAAGCAACCTGAGCCTGTTCTGTTTGGCTATATATATCTCCTAAGCTTTTTCCAGTCTGTAAACTTAATGCTTGTTTCCCTGTTCCATATTGTTCTTTTGCATAGTCTAAAGGTGCTCCATAGAATTTCTCAAAATCCATTGGATCCTGTCCATATCCTTTTGAAATCTCACCAAATCCACCTGTCTCTTCTACAGATTGCCTAAATTCTTCAGATGTAGGATCAAATTCACCTTTCGTCCAGGTAAAGTCTCCCTGCTGTTTATCAATATAGGCTTGCACATTAGCATTTGCTTCGGCATTCTTCAGTGAGCCATCAGTATCATACTGATTGTCTAAATTACCATTTTTATAAATTTTTATTTCGGTAGTTTCATTAAAGGCATTTAACCAGTAATCTGAAGTCCATACATCCCCTTTCGCATCTGTAAAACTCATACCAGTATTCCATGCAAATCTCTCGCCACATAGCATCATATCACCTTGATACTCATAACTATCTTCATGCAAAGTCTCCCCATAAAAAGAAGACTCAGGGTTCATATCTATTACTATTTCATTGTATATCTTCATAATCTAATCTCCAATTAATATCTAGGATCAAACCCACCAGGTTTGCCAGACTTATTTGATGGGAAAAATCTATTTTTCCAAGGTATATTTTTATTTGCAAGATCATAATCAATATTACTTAATGTTCTCTCTCCTTCAGCCCAAGATGATTCATCGAAAGTTGAAAAACCAAAGTCTGTGTCTGCTAATGGATAATTGTTACCTGTAAAGAATTCGTTTTCCAATGCAACGGGAACATTAGGTTGTTCAAGATTAAACCCACGTTTTGCAAGCTTAAGATCACTTTTTGCTTGAAAATCTCCACTAATCTTATCCCATAAACTTTCTTTTTGGGGCTGATACCCAGAGGTTTGTGGAGTTGCAACGTCAGCCAATAAATCTCTAGTAGTTTCTACATCTCCATATCCAGTTAACGGAGATATACCTCCACCTTCTTCATATAATTGTTTCCCATATTGTTTCACATTTTTAGGATCACTTAGAAAATCTTGCATACCAGATATCTGGTTTTGTCTTACATCATATGCTGATTGGGTTTTTGCATAAAATGGTTCTTTAGACTTCACACCAGGAGGAGTCCAAGAGCCACCATCCTCCAGATCAACATCAAAAATTCCTACCTCAGTTTTACCAGCTCGTGCAACATCTTGATCAATAATACCTTCTATAGCAGGCAATTCAAGCTCTTCTGCAAATAACTGATCTAAATCTGGAACACCTCCCTTTCCTCTTGGTAGTGTGCCAGTCCCTACCATATCTCCCTGGCCAGTAGGAACTAAGCCCTCACCAACTTGAAGTTTCTTTATCTTTCTTGTATCTAGCATACTGCCTAGTTTATTCATACCCGAATATAAAGTACTACCCTCGAAATCTATCAAACTTCCAAATCCTGTTTGATCACCCTTGGGTCCACCTTTAAAGAGACCTTTAGTATAACCCGCTAATTTATTTGTTCCAGAAACTCCTTCTAGTGATGGCGTAACAGTAGATCCTCCTTTTCCAAATAACTTGGAAACTGCCTTTGTTCCTCCTCCTGCCATAAGCATAGTACTGAATCCAGATTTCAATGCCTTTACATTTATACCCTCTTTAATCTGAGTACCAAGTTCCTCTCCAAGACTTCCATACCATTTGGTACCTTTAAGTTTTCCACCTTTAGTTTTACCAGCAAGCCAATTACCTATATGTCCTCCAGCAAAAGAACCTCCAGCTGCCATAAGACCAGCAACAACAGGTGCCGCTGCTCCACCTGTAGCCAGCATAGCAAGACCACCAAGTAATGTAGAGCCAATAGAACCCCATAAGCCTCGTTTCTTTCCAGCAGCCTTTATTGAGGCATAGTCCTCACTCATTCTCTTATGTTTTTTATATCTACGCTTTCCCATAATTGCTCCCTTTAATTTATTTGTGCCTCTAGGGCTGTTACTTTTGCTGATAATTCTTGCACTGCTTTAACGAGTGGAACTACGAATACATCATATCCAATCATTTGCCTAGTATCATCGTCTTCTTTCCATCCAGAAAATGTGACATCTAAGTCATCCATAGTTTCTTTAACGTCTTGTGCTATAAATCCATCTTGAATTCTTGTAGGGTCAGGTTGTCTATCTACGCTCTTATCAACATTAAACTCATCTGGATAGTCATGTTTATTTTTCCCAACAAATTTTATAGGCTTTAATGCGTTTATAAAATCTAAGCCAATATCTGTATCGGTGATATTTTTCTTAGTCCTCTTATCAGATGTTACACTTATAGTACCGCCAGAACTTGAAAAATCATAAAAAATATTAGCACCAGAATCTCCTATTCTAAGTGTTGAATTGGCAGTACAAGCGAGATTTCTTCCAATAGCAATCTGCTCTATACCAGCAGCATCACCTCTTGCGCTTTCACCAATAAAAATACAATTACTACCTGTATAAATCGTTTTTGACGCAATACTCCCCCCAGAATAGTGACCTATAGCTATCATATTGTTAGCTGAGGGGCACCATGGCATAGCAAGGGCACCGATAACTGTGTTCTCATAGGCAGAACCCCAACCTTGATCCTCTTCAATAGCACCACCTGCAGCTGCACCGATACATACATTATTGTCACCTGAGCTATTATTCACAGTATCACCGAACAGTGCACCACTTCCAATAGCAACATTGCTATCTCCTGTCGTATTGTAAGCCCCAGAAGCATTTCCTATATTTACATTTGAAGCACCTGATGAACACTGATAGCCAGCACCCCATCCTATAAATTGATTATAAGAGGCTTGACCAGTGCCACCAGATGCATCCAGCATTTTACCAGATTCAACTCCAATACATACATTCTTCTGAGTACCAGCTCTGTCAGGATGCGTGGCAGCATCTTCTGTCCAGGTTCCAATGCATACATTATCAGTACCACCTGCACTGCTTATTTCAATCACCCCAGACATGCCTATACTACCAGCAGCTAGAGTCATCATAACAGTACTTCCATCTTTCATCTCCATTGAAGAACCTGTTAGTTTTATATGTTCACTAGCTACTAACCCAATATAAGTATCAGCACCAAACTGAGCAACTGGAAGAGATGCAGATCCAGCATGTACTGCCATACCCGTAGAACTTATATGAACAAAATCTGTTGAATTATCATATATCTTTACACCGCCAGCAGCTGACATTACAACACAATCATTAGTAGCTCCTGTAGCCCCACCTAAAGTAAGAGTAGTATTGGCCCATTGAGCCATAACAGTAGAACCATTATCAGCATACATTACGATATTACCACCATAGATTTCCATCTTTTTATTGGTATCAAAAAATTCTAATGCTGGAGTATCATTAGAAGGGCCTCCTAAAGCATCCATAGATAAATATGTATCTGCATCTGCCCTTAAAAATACGCCCTCATTACTAGCCTTTATATAATTAGTTGTACTTTTACCAGCCCATAATCCATATTCATTAGTACCACCAGCAGTTAAACCATCAAGCCTACCAAGTCTAAGCTTAGTTGAATTTTCATTAGTCCAATCAGCATAACTATTAAGGTCACCCTTCATATCTATAAATGGAGCATTAGTATCATCAGATGTAAGATACATAACACTCTGCCTACTTGCATAACTACTATCATCGTAGTTCCCTATTCTTACAAATTCATCTCCAGCTACTGGAATAGCTGTATTATCAAAAGCTGTTTCACTCCCTCCACTTATATTAGTAACAGTAGCTATATTGTTACTTACGCTTGCCACCCTATACACCATTTTCTTTATAAGTCCAGTAACACCAGAAGATGCAGCACCTACTGCTACAAGAGCTCCAGGATTTACTTGCTGAGATAATATTATATCGCCAGCAACAAATGGACATGTATTTGCAATAGCAGGCTCAAATGTTATAGTACCAGCATCATCATCTGTCGCAAGTCCACTCACACTCTCTACTTTAGCAGAAGATGTAATCAGAACATTACCATTAGTAGCTCTTATTTGCTGTATTAAGAGCTCATATACACTTAGAGTGCCACGAATATTTAAATTATCAAATGTAGCATCTGCAGCAGTGCCATCATCTACTATCCATCCATTGCCAGCAAAGCCAGAAGCAAATGAAGAAGAACCTATGCTATCATTATCTGCAATAAGAATCTTACTCCCACTTGGTGTAACAGTGAGATAGCCATCAGTATCTACACCAAATGTGCAATTATCAGTCCCATCAAAAGATAATTTTAATTGATTGGTAGTACCAGATAGAACTTCCAAGGTAACATCAGGATCAGTAACCCCAATACCGACATTGCCATCATTGTTAATTACCATCCTTGGAGTACCAGCTCCAGAACCAATGTCGTCATCATCGCTATCATCTTGAGTATAAAAAGCTAATATTGTAGGATTATTCTCGGTATCTGTAGTCCACGTTGAGTCACCATATGCAGCTATCCTTGCACCTGTACCAGCAGTGCCAGAATGTCTTCCCTTGAAAAGAATCTCTCCAAGAACTTCATCACCAGAAATAGTACCTGCATCTAAACGTCTAAGACTCATTGCTCCGCCAGTAGCAGATTCAATTTCCAGTTGCTCCGTTGGTGAAGTAGTTCCAATCCCAACACGAGCATTAGACGTAACACATAAGGTATTATGTGTTGAGAAAAGCCCAAGAGACAGAAAATTAGTAGCATCGCCATCAGCGGTATGGTTAAACCTAATAACACCACAATCATGGGTACTAGCATCTTTTCCTATTAGTATATTAAAAAAATCAGTATCAGCCATAGTCGGGTCGAAGAATGCTGCTATATTTCCCTCATCAGCAATATTTGATGAAACAGTTAATGGATAAGCTGGTGAAGTAGTCCCAATACCAACATTGCCAGCACTTCCATCTACATACAGAATATTGTTTGTTTTACCATCAGATATTTGTAAATCCCTATACCGAGTAGTGCCATTATTATAACCATTATAGTTAATATGTCCTATTAAATTATCAGTATTTGTCTGTCCACTAAAATTAATCTGATTACTTACTGATATATCTCCATCCACAGTGAGCATGTGATTTGGTGAAGCAGTCCCAATACCGACTTTGCCATTATTAAGTACCATCACACTTGTTTCTGACTCATAATCATAAAAATGAAGAGGGTCATTTGCTGCCGACCCATCAACCTGTATTAGCCAATCAGCACTATCTCCAGTACAAAACTGAATCTGTGAATCATTTGCAGCAGTAGCAGCATTTATTTTAAGTGTAACATTGGCAGAAGTTTTTTTAATCTCTAAATCCATATCTGGGTCATCAACCCCAATACCGACATTACACCCTAAGAATGATATATCACCAGCTCCGTCAAACTCTATTCTTTCAGCATCATCTGCTATACCAATAGAAGTGTCATCTGCCATTAAAATATTGGCTGAAAAAGTCTTTTCTCCTGAAAAGGTCTGAGAACCTGATAAGTGAGCAGTATCTGTATCAAGATAAGCAGAGGCAACGGCAGTTCCCTCCCAAACTCCTGTACCTATTGTCCCAACTATCGTAACTGCTGTTGAGCTTCCAATATCAAGTGCTACAGGATCAGTTGTTCCGTCACCAATTAAAATTTCACCATCACCCAAAACTGCTGTGGCTGTGATTGCACCTGTTCCACTTCCTAATAAAATCCCCCCATCTGTTAATGTTTCTGCTCCAGTACCGCCTTTGGCAACACTTAAATAGCCAGTATGATCACCGCCATCAATAGCATGTCCCTGCTGATGATGTTGATTAGCTGTAACTCCAGTTAAACTAGAATGCTGAAGAACTCCTTCAGAAACAATATTGTTAATATTTCTAGTAAGTTCTTGATTGATTATCTTATCTCCAGACATGATCTTTACCCAACTGCCTTTAGTCTTTATATATAGATCCTCATTAAACATACGAGCATCTCCATCTCGGCCGTCAGATTGTATAGGCTGGTAATCAACCTCCCTTATTCTTCCACCTTTTTCATGCTGTAGATTTCTAGTTTCTCTTTTCATTATTTAATATTCTTCATTCTATAAACTATTGATATATCATTTATTGCAAAATCCGCATCAGTAGTAAGCCCATCAAATAATAACTGAAAGCTATTTACATTATTAATTGAAGAGGAAGGTTTTAATTCAGCCTTTACCCAATCATCTTCTCCAGTATCTGCATTAACCAAACATGCATTGGCTGCATTAGCACCTGTAGATGCACCTGAAGCATCAGTAATAAAAAATGTACCATTACAAGTCCCACCATTTGTACCATAATTGATAGTGATCTTCCCACCATGGCCCTGATAGGTTACATAAACTTTATATATCTTCTTTCTTATTGATGGCTCACCAAAGTCAAAATCTTTAGTTTTTATAACTATGGGAGCATCTGTAACTGCTGGAGTATTGCTCCATTTATCTACTTGATTACCACCATCATCAAAAACCATAAGACTTCCATCGGCAGGATCATTAATAAAGTTTGAATTACTATCAGCATCTGTTACCATCGCTGTTGCCTTTGTCCAGCCTTTAGTTATTAAACTGAAAACATAAGCAGAAGTACCATCAGCACCAGTCTTAACTATCAATTGTTGTCTAGAAGGTTCATAGCCTATACGATGATGATTTGTGGTAGAAATAAAAGTACTCCAAGTTGCAGCATCAATCACTTGTATACCTTTATTTACCAATAGATTTTGCACATTCTCTCCATCATACATATAGCATCCATATGAATTAATCCAGGCAATTCCAAAGTCTGTCTTACAAGCAGCACCAGGATTGGTAATACCTTTATGTTTAAACTCTGCTTCAAGAAATTCCGAATTACCAGCCACATTTATAACATAAACAACATTCTTCTTAAACTGGAAAATTCTATCTGCATATTCCATAAGAGAGATAATTGAATCACCATCATGAGTTATTACATCTATATTTGAAACTGATGATGGAAATTTATCATATTGCCCAACTGAAGACTTTAACATTCTGTCAGTATACTTCTTACCATCTTGCTGTACGTTTCCTAAATATGCTCTCCTATTAGCTACCACGGCAGTTTTCCATGAATCTACTTTTATCACATCTGTCTGAGGATGTCCATTTTCAATCTCATATGTTATAAATTTAGGTGGACCAGTCCATTTATTATTCTCAGCTACATTGCCAAGATCAACATTGATATTATAATTGTCTGCGTTGCCACCAGTAGGACCACTTGCATAACCTTCATTTGTTCTCTGGTGAGATGCCCACGGAGCATATGAAAGACCTGCGCTACCACCTGTCAATCCAATGGGAGCCACTCCTTTTGCTAAATCTATATTCATAAGCAGCCAAAGGTCAGTATATCCATCATCACTACTTGCCCAGTAAATTTTAAGTCCTGAAATACGTTTATTACCAGTATCTGTCTGAATTCCTGCATTAGCAGAGCCAAAATTAAATTTTGTACTATCACTTCCAGGATTTATTTTTAATGTTGGAGCCATCCATACAGCGACATCTACTCCTGGAGTAACAGAACGATTACCACTCATAAATGTCATATAGGATAATCCATAATCACCTATAGCGCCACCAGTATCTGATGATGCCCCATAATAGCTAGCATCAGTATGAGGAAAGTGAGTAAATAACTGTGGTATACTTTCCTGCTTACCTTCATCATACATAGTGGTAACGTAAAATTTATAATTTACAGTATTTGCTGGGTTCCAAGTACCAGTACCATCAGCAGATGTGGTAGTAGATTCGGCATATGACAGGCCAAGCCCCCAAAACATACCACTTTGTTCACTAACAGCTACCGTACCGTCATTCACACCAGTATCAGTTAGACAATTATTAAAGCTCCAGCCAGGAGTACCTAATTGATATGAATTATTTGAAGGATCAGAATAAGCAGTATTTGACCAAGTTTGAGCCATAATAGCATTCTTACATGCCACAGTGCCATCATTTAATGTTACTTCTTCAAAGCACCCTTTAATTTCTGCAATCTCAGTCTCAAATGTGCCTGCACTTTTAACATATCCCGCACTAGTATCAGCTCCATAAGTATAGGCAGGAACATAGCCTCGCCATTTAGGCTTTGTACTGGCATGAGAAGCATCTGTTAGCCTGAGAGCTCCTCCAGTATAATAATGACTTATCCCAGCAGTATCGCCACTAGTAAAATCTACACCTCCTGCTTCAGTATCTTCTCCTACACCAATTATACCACTAGCATCTTCAACAAGATAGTATGTCTGTCCTGGGGCTACAACACCAGTACCATCAGCTGCGCCATCAAGAAAGCCATCATAATCAGTAGTGACAGCAAAAAGTCCAGTTCCTGCTCCAGTAATAGCTCCTGCAGGAGTTATACTTGATTTAGCTGCATTCATATCGCCAAGAACTACAATTCTTCCAAGCTTATCAATTGTAACATTCTCTAATGCAACAAACTGATTATCTTCTATATCTCTAGGATCAGAACTGTCGTTAATTCCACCATGAAAGCTCAGTAGCTTATGAACCCGCTTTGGCATTATAATGCCTCTAGCACTTTTTTCACTTTAGCCCAAATCTTATCATCCTTTTTAGTCTTAGTAACCTTTACAGCCATATCTCCAACTTTTAAGAGTATTGCCTTAAGGCCATGCTTCTTTATAGCTTTCGCGAGTAATATTTTAAACATATTATTTCCCCACTATTTTAAATATTGATTTCTTAATACTAGTCCATATAAGATCATCCCATGTACTTGGGGATAATGCTACTGCCTTATCTATGGCTAGAATACCAATTAAAACATACTCCCAATTTGCTAGTATAATATCCATTCTAATATCCTCCCTGCTTAGATGATCTTACTCTGCTCATTTCATTTGTAGCTGAGCCTTTCTTTTTAGCATACTCACCAGCATACTGTAAACATCTTTTTCTTTTTGCTGGATCCTTTATTTTATTACATTGTCTAGGTTTTGGCATTTTCTTTCTCCTTTATTTTAGTTTTACAATCTTCACATCTAACAAATTTTCTAGGTGGATGTGCCCATTTAATTGCATTACTTACTCCGATTAAACAATCTATCAATTGTTTCTTTAAGATTACTAACTTTGTCGATAAGCTTGACAAGTATTTCATGCAAGTTCTTGACCTCCCAGGATAGCGTCTGTGTCAAATATCTTAGTATAAACATTAGCGCTACTGATAGTACTCCGACTACTCCAAGATCCTGTATCCAATTGTCCATGTTTTAGTTTGTCCATGCCCTTATCTTATCTTTTGCGAATTCAACAGTTGCCCATCCAGTTCTTACCATAGGATAGAATGAATATCTTGCATAATCTGCATATTCCAAGAAACTTCCACCTCTGATATACCACCGTCTACGCACTCCTTCTTTATCTTCTAATACCTTTAAACTATCTAATGGTTTAGTATACAATTGATGATTATGTCCTAAAAAGAAAACGTCACCATCACTATATACTGCAGCCATCTTATCCAATTCCAAATCGCCATTCTTGCCACCGCTCTTACCATGCCCTGATACAAAATACCATCTCGCATCTCCTACCTTTATCCTTGTATATCCTGGCATTCTAAAGTACGGTACCTTTAACATATCAGCCATTACTCTTGATACATCAAATCCTAATAAATTAATAGAACGTATCATATCATGATTTCCACCTCTAATAAACAATAGCTTGTCTGCTATATGCTCAACTCTCTTGATGAACGATATATGCTGTTCATCTGGCTCCATTGATTGACCTCTTTGCGATATCTTATAGTTGGGAGGTATTAATTCTATATTATCTCCATTCATTATCCACCTCGCATTAGGATCTGAATCTACCTCATCTATAAGTTCATTAAACTTATCATAATGATGCTCATTAGCCCCATGATGTATATCGGTAGCACAGTGCAATCGAAATACCTTATCGGTCTTGTACTCAAGGATATTCCCAGGTTCAACATCTTCCATAAATACATGCTTCGCCCCTTCTTCTGTATTGTTTTCTACAGGAACTGAAAACCATTTATTACAGGCATTGCAGCTATATTCCTGTATCGTCCCAGTCTTTCTTTTCCGTGTCCCTTCTTTCTTTATAAGTATAGATGTACACTTTGGACATATCATGCATTCTCCTTTAGTTGTTTTATAAATCTTACAATAATCCCTATAATAGTCACTAAACCAATGACAGTGCCGAATAAAGCCGATAAAAATTGGAATATGGGGGTTGTGATCACCAAACTACCGATCCAGCCTCCTAGGCTACCTCCTGCCCCTATAATGGGATTCTGTGCTAAAGTGTCTAGTAGATTCATTACTTATTCATCTCCATAAAATGTTTAACGGTTCCCTTACCCTTCACTGTATTATAGTGCTTCTTCCAGTATTTCGCCTGGCCTTCTAGATCAGAAACTTTTGGCAGGGCTGAAGGGACTCTTCGATAGTGAAGCCTGCAAAATGCTGCCTGTAATCCGATATTAGATAACAAACAGAATTCAACATTACTATCATCGAAGCCTAAAGAGTATAATTTATCTCTATATTTAGGTCGATACATTACATAGTTATCCCAGATGTCTATGGCAGTATTTGGCTCCATCTGGAAAAAGCCTAACGCAGGACCGCCACCATACTGTTGTAATGTCTTATAGCCCGATTCAGCCTTGCCAGTAACATACAACATTTCTCTAGCATCTTCTGAATCTAAGCCAAGATGCTGTAATGCTAATTTTATAATCTTTTTTATAGACTTGTTCATACCATTCCTGCTCCTGTTGTTTTAAGTGTATCTAACATTATGTTGAAGTATCAAGTTTTAAAACTATTATAAGATGTGTATCATTTGCATCATTTGTAGGGTCAAAACTAAATACTATAAAATTTCCAGCATTAAATGTATTTGAACCTGCTCCTGCAAAATCAAATGTATAACTTGTATTATCTACTGACATATTTACTGTTACTGATACTGTAGGTATAGCACTTGGAACTTCGAGTAATGCTCCTGCTCCTACATGTAAACCAATTACTGTTGAACCACAAACTGCTTCAGACCTTACTATTATCTTTTCTACAGAACCATCAAAAGGACAAAGCCAACACATAGTTTCAGAATTACCTATTAATGTTGTAGTTTCTCTAAGACTTTCTGCTCCTGCCATTGGCAAATATATTTTTGTTCCAGCCGTGAAACTATAATCAAATCCTACTCTTATAAAGTGATACATATTAGCATCTACATAAGCTTTGGTTGTAGCATCTGAAGTAGCTGAAGGTGTATAAGTTGAACCACCATCTAACAGAGTAATATTACCACCTTGTGCATCTAAAACAATGTCACCCTCTGCATCAATAGTAACATCTCCACCTGATGTAATAGTTAAATCAGTACCATCTCCAGATATAGTTTCACCTGAATCTGCAAAAGCAATTTTTTTCCCAGATGCAATAAGTAGGCTACTCACATCTCCATCAAGTCTCATTATCTCTGTATCAGAGCCACCATCATTAATATTAAAGATAATATCTTTATCCGAAGTTAAGTTTTTTATGGTATAATCGCCAGTACCTGATTGTATAAAGTCTAATCCGCTACCAGTACCACCTGCTAACATTGTTATATTATCTCCATCAGCATCTAAGGTAATATCACCACCCGAATCAAGTGTAATATTTTCACCTGATGCACTATTCATATCTATAAAGCCATCAATATTTAAAGTTAAATCAGCATTATCAGCACCATCATCAACAGTTGCAATAGTTGTAGCACCATTCGTTGCACAGCTGATTTTGAAATAATCAGCTTCATCAAATATATTATTAATTTGTATATAAGTAACCCCAGCTGCCCCACTATTTAAAATTATTCCTTTATTCGATGCCCCTGCCAATATGTTTACATCCTGTCCACTTGAAGGAAACATATCTATATCCCCTACTGCCTGTATCAGCATAGTACCACTTGAAACAATATCTAAATCAGTACCATCCCCTGTAATATATTCACCAGTATTACCAAATGTAATCTTCTTATCTGGTGGTATGGCTACATCTGCCTGTAAAATAGTAATATCACCACCTGCTGCATCAAGACGAATATCACCAGCAGCATCAAGAATTATATTACCAGATTCTCCAGTAGCTATAGTTGTGTGACTAGCATCTACGACAGCCATAGAAGCAAAACTATCAGCATCATATGACCACTTTTGTTGTAAAGAATTGCTTGTTCCAAATATTTCAAACTTAGTATCTGGGTCTGTAACTCCTATGCCTACATTGCCAGCTTGTGTTATCCTCATTGCTTCAGCTGGAGTAGCATTATCACTATTTGGTGCTACTGCAAAAATCATCTTACCTGGGACAGTTCCTTCACGTGAAGCTGAGTCATTAGAAAACTCAATATAGGAAGATAATTTTGCAATATCATCAGCAGCAGTACCATCCTGAGTTGTCCCCCATGCTTCAATACGTCCCAATGTCTCACTAGCAGCAGTTCCAGCTCCATCTCCAAAAGTATTTACAGTTGCTATACTTGATTTTTGAAATATTAAAGTCCCAGAATCACCATCTGTTGCTGACCAAGCACTCAATTCAATAGAAGCATCACCAGATACTTTACTAATTTCTAAGTCACTTCCTGGTACTGAATTACCTATACCTACATTGCCATCAGGAGCTAAGATGATATCGGCAACACTAGATATACTCGCAACAGTCAATACGGCAGTATTATCTGTCTCTCCTGGGTCAGTAAAGGTGATAGTCTCATCTACAGCAAAATTACGACCACCCTGAACTAAAGTAAATGTAGTATAGCCATCACCATCAGTCACTATTTTAAATTTTTCACGATCACCAGAGCCACTAGTTACTCCATTTTGCACGTTCCAAGTTCTATTTATCTCCCAAGCATCATGATTACCTGGTCTTGTTAAATCGTCAACACCAGTAAGGCAGTTATCGTCAGCCACTGTAGTAATAGTCAAAGCTCCATTAATACCAGTATCAAAATCTACATACTTCCACCGATCATAACTAAGCCTTAGATTAGGGGTAGTAAGGTCTGGTTGGGCTACTCCCTTTGCTAGTTCACCTGGATCACTACCTTGACCAGAACTTGTAACCTTCTCTATCTCTAAACGAGCACTTGGAGTCAATCCAGAGATAGCATTACCTATCATCATTTTACCATTACCAAAGAAAAACTGAGTTTCGCCTGTGTCTGCAATTTGAAAAGTAAGAGACCTGTCTGTGGCAGTGCTATCATTACCAAATCCTATCCTGCCATCTACATTAGAACCACCTACAGTAAGATTAGTCCCAAAGTTAATAACAGAATTGCCATAGGATACTTTAGAACTAAGAGTAAACTTACAAGGACTCTGATCACTAGTTATCATCACATGTCCCTCATCAGCCATATTAATACCCAAAGCTTCTCCATCATTAGAGATGAAGTTATCATTAAGCTTTAGATTTCTCCGAAGATTATGATGGTCTCTTGTTACGTTACTAGCCATTAGTTATAAAATACCACATTAATATCTTCATTATCTACAGTTGGGAGTACGTATAATAATTCGGTATTTTCAATATTTACACTATAAACATCTCCTGCATATAAAGCAATTCCAGTTGTAGCAGAAACACCAGTTATCCCTATATATACTATTCCTGTATTGGATATATTTGCCATTATATCGGCATGTTTACAATCATTATCAGGTAATCGAGTTGGGCCACTTCCACCAACAGTTCTTACATTTAAAGCAAATTGCCCAACAGTAGCATATCCTTTAATTTGTATATCACCAATATCAATTGTGGGGGAAGTTCCAAGTTCAACCTCTAATTTGCCACCAGTTACTCCAACCAAACTTCCATCAGAGCCTGCTATATTAACCTTAGGCTGAGGCATTAGAAACTCTCAGTTACGTTACTATTCCCTGGATTGTAATAGGAATGTTTCTGTGTATGAGGAACACCTGCTATATCTATAGTTTCTTCATTAACCTGTGATTCATTATTAATATCAGAGATTTCTCCTGCAAGCATTCTATTATACAACATATCTAAATGCTTAATAAGAGAATGAGTAAATTTCATATCAGTCATATTATTAGGTAGTGACTCTAAGGGCTCTGCAGGTACTTCTGAAGGTGCTATCTCTCCTTCAGCTGCATCCTCATGCTGATAGCGATGATACTTAGGTACAGGAACCTGTCCTACTACATCTAATCCAGCACCTAACTGGTCAAACAATGATATGCTTGGTGAAGTAGAATTTCTCATAATTATGAATTATCATTTAATACAATTGTAGTAACAATAGAATTAGTTGTTGAATCCCATGCTGATGCAATATCTACATTTGCAGGGAGCACAGCTCCAATAGCAGCATCTATTGCAGCTGCATATTCTGAAGTTCCCGCAGTATCATGCTTAGGGTTCTGATTTCTTATAACTTTAACTGTAACTGCCATTATATTCTCCTTATCTTATTGCTCCGATTCCAGGAGCTACTCTTCTAGAACCCCAGATTCTGGAATTCTCATATCTATTCATTAATGCTCTAAATTGTACTTCATTATATTGCATTCTCTCCATATCTCCTTGATCTTCTGCCATCTTAGCCTTAACATAATATACTAATGCCTTAGCTAGATATTCTGGTAGATCTATAGTATCTGACTCATCATTTAAAACATTTACATCATAATATAAAGTTACCGTTTCTTCAAATAAGGTTTCTGATGTAGAAGTTGAAGCCTTAGTAGTAGTAACTATCCTATTATTTGTAACAGATGAAACCTTATGCATACCATTCCATCTACCTGCATTTCTTAAAACTATATGAGTAACGCTACTTAAATCAGGAGAAGATGTCCAATTAGTACTACCTGAGGCACGAAGTCTAAAGTTACCATCATTATCTTGATCCCATCCTGAAACAGTAGTAGTAGAAGTATCTGTAGATTCTATAAAATATCTAGGACTATATGCGTATTCTATCTCTAAACCATCAGCCACAGTAGCAGTAGGACTTCTATATACACCATCATCAGTACCTGTAGCATTCTCAGTCCAGGTCCCTCCAGCAGCTTCACAAGTTGTTTGATTACTATAACCAGAAAGGCTACAGACTCCAGAGCCTAAACCTTCCTCTATAATGGCTATTTGATTGCCACGTAAATAATATGCATATTTTCTTTTAGACGCCATCTGCATCCTCAGTAGGGGGTTTATGTATACTTCTAGGAACGCTTCTATATTTGCTATCACTATTATCGTGATGTTTGCAACGAATATCAATTATCTTAATAGCATCCATAGGCATAGTATAATATCGTTGATCCGCAGTAATATCTATACGTTCAACATTAACATGGGTTTCTGCCATCATATTCATCTCATCTAAACCATCTTTAATGTACGCAAGGGCACGACCTGTTTGGGTCATGCCAACACGCTCCATAAGTTCATTAACCTTCACTATCATCCTCTTCAGGCAATAGTTGATTTAAAACTTCAATAGCACCAGCAGCTTTTATTGTCATTGTCTGATACTGGTTTAATTGAGTAACTAAAGTGTCCCGAACCTCTTTTAACTCATCATTTGTCTTCCCTTTAAAGTCGACATCTAATTCTGTTACATGATTATCGGAAAGCTTTACTTCTTTCTCTTTGATTACTGACTTACTCATTGATTCTCCTTTACGCTCTTGCTTGTTGTTGTTTAGGAGCTGCCAGTAAAAATGCTCTGTCATACTCCTCTTTTAAATCTTTTAATCTAGCAGTCATCCATTGATATTCTGTACCTTTCTCAGCTATTTCTTGCTGATAGGCTTGAATCTCTGCACCAATTTGTGCCTGGTATTTCCCCAGCTCCCCTTGGAATAATGCAATTTCTTGTGAATAATCTTGTATTGAGGCTTCTAATGTTTTAGCAGCGTTTTGAAGGCTAACATTTGTAGCTAGGGACATCTTTTGAATAGCTGCCGTAGTAGACTGAACCATCTTTGTTGTAGCTGCACTTGTCGATTGTTGCATTTTAGCTATAGATGCTTGCGTATCATTAGAAGCATTAGCAACTGAAGCCTGGATTAAAGTACCCATTGAAGCATTATTAGTAGAGACATCATTAGAGGCATTAGCTATAGAAGCCTGAGTTGCAAGCTGTGCATCTTGAATAGTAGCCTGCATAGCAGCTGATGCATCTTGTACCTCAGCTTGAAACGCCTGAATGAATGCCTGAATCTTTCCTATCTGTGCTTGTGCTAGTTCACTATCCTCTTCATCTTCTATCAATTCTCCTAATACATTAAACCATTGAGCCCAATTATCATAATCTGCATCTGTTCCTAATGGAGTTTCTTCACCAGCAACAGCATCCATTATTGTTAACGAAGATCCAGTAGTAATTGTTGGTGTTACATAGGCAGAACTACTATCTCCACTGGCATCTGATGGAGCGTCTGTATCACTAGTACCTGCAGCATCAGTAGGACCGACGGTTATAGAATCTTGAGCAACAACTATAGCATCTTGAGCAACAGCTATATCACTAGTCAAAGAACCATTACTATAAGATATAGTTGGATCGCTAGGAGTTCCTGGCGCAGAGGCACTTAAACTAAATGTAGATATACCTGTAGCACCTAAATTTGACTGCAAAGATTTTATGCCTGCATATATAACTACTAAGTAAACTTTATTTTTAGGGAAATATTTAATACCAGTACTAGCATGATCTAATGCTGTCCCATCTGTTTCTTCTGGAGCATTATTTACATAATATGCTCTAAAGCCATCATCAGTCCCATCTGGAATAGGATATACATTAATACCTCCATTATTATCAATTGCATATGCGGGATTATATTTAGAAGCAAAATTTAGACTTTCAGTATCTACTACTCTTGATTGCATTGAAGCTGGAATTTTTCTACAAGGTCTCCATGCAGAACTACCATCAGTATCACCATCTGCACCTGCTTCCCTGAGGACAGATATTACATCAGCTCCTCCTATATCAAGTCCATTAGAGGCTGTAGTTGAACTCTCTCTAACAAACAATTCTATATCTTGAGGCCTAACGAGAAGCCATCTATTAGTAACATCAATAACACCATCATTTAAAAATGTAGAAAATTCAGACCTACTAGGAGCAGTAGAACTACCATCTATAGTGAGACCTGTTATTCCCATTACTTGTTCTTGAAAATCTGCCATTTAAGTCCCCTTGTTAAAAAGCCGCTACTCCCTCTCGAGGAGAGTCAAGAACCCACGAGAGAGAGTTTTGGCTTTGATTGTTATTGCTAACTATGATTTATGCTCTGGCATCGGCAATGTCAATAGCAGCAGCTGTATTAGCCACTCCAGTTGCATACCAATGGCCGTCAAATGCAAGCACTTCAATCCAATCACCAACAGTTGCTGCTCCATCAGAAGTATCCCACTGAACCATACTTGTATCAGCAGTTATTTCTGTTAAAGCTGCCTGATCTTCAAAGATATGTCCTTGAATATCTACAGCATCTGCGCTTGTCTGAAGAACAAAGTCTTTAGATGCTTCATTATCAGATAGCACATGCAAGATGAATTTAAACTTCAATCCATCCGCAGGAGCTGGAAGTTCTACATATACAGTATTAGCAGCAATGTTAATAAAGTATGTATTTCCAGAATCCGCAGCTGTCAACGTCTTAGTTGGAGTTCCTGTTGATCCATCTGTACCAGCAGGATCTACCATAAAACACCCACCAACCTGATTGTCAATTAGACCATCAGCTTTATTCTGTCCATATAAAGGATTAGCCATTTTTCATACCTCCTTATAGTGTCCAGATAGCGTGAGATTCAGGCATACTAAATTCCATACCAGCTTCGGTAAGAATTTGATCTACTCTGCGGTCCACACCACTGTTTTCTAGTGTTTGAACTCCAACGTAAATTGAAGTATCTCGATTGATTCCGTTTCCGACCAAGGGACGATATGAACAGTTTTTCATATTAACACCAAGAAGGGCAACGTTAGTGCCATCCAAGTGAATATTACGAACTAAGTTTATATCACCATATACGGTTGAGATTGTTGTTGTGTCAAGTCCGAGAACTTTCTTTCTACCTGCCATTGCCATATCAGCTGTAGCTAGAGTAGCTTTGGAACCACCTGCGGCAAATGCAGCAGTATTAGTAGTTCCATCAAAGCCACCAGGCTGTACC
>Ga0208030_1000299_pt1 | contig 36407 bp, 25 predicted proteins | sample MalvirDeepMed_M9_FD_184246 | JGI IMG/M metagenome (GOLD analysis project Ga0208030, IMG submission 184246) | Marine viral communities from the Global Malaspina Expedition - Malaspina viral metaG DeepMed_M9 (SPAdes) (version 2) | ecosystem: Environmental > Aquatic > Marine > Oceanic | place...
ATGAAACTGCAACTTTCCCTTGGGCTGCTTCAGGCCGTGCGATTGCCTCTGATGCAACTAACGGTATGACCAAGATGATCTTCGAAAAAGAAACTGGCCGCGTTATTGGTGGTGCAATGGTAGGTACCAACGCGGGCGAAATGCTCGGTGAAATTGGCCTAGCTATTGAGATGGGTGCTGATGCAGAAGATGTTGCATTAACTATTCACGCTCACCCAACACTTAACGAGTCTATCGGCTTAGCGTCTGAAATCTTTGAAGGTAGTATTACCGATTTGCCTAACCCTAAGGCAAAGAAAAAGAAGTAAGTTAGCTTAGTCGCTAACGCAGAAACCCGCCAAATGGCGGGTTTTTTATGTTTAGCGTCGCTTTTGACTATTTACTACTAATGGACTTTGTTTTTAATAGCACTAACTTGGCGCAATGTAAAAGTAGCGCCTAATATTAGAGCAGGTCATTTGAGGTTAGTTTTAAATGAGACATTATGGTCCCGAACAATATTCATACGCTTGGCAAGAATACCTCTCATGCAGAAACCAAACATGCCGAATATGATATTGAGCTGATCGGGAGCGTGCTGCGAGTAGACGGTCGAGGCGTCGTTAACGAAGCGATTTTGAAGCAATATCACGACGATGATAAAGAGATTGCGTTGAGCCTTAGAGGGCAACAATGGGGCTTTTTAGGATTTGTTCAAGGTACGGGTATTTTAACCCCAGCGGCAGAAGCTACCCTAATAGACTCAATTAAACTTCGCAAAATCTATGGTATGTCAGCTTGTGCTTTAGTGGTGACAAACGCTGATATTCCAGCGCTGGTTCGCAGCCAGTTTGAACGGGTTTATATAGCTGCGGAAATCGATTACTTCTTTTGTGCTGATGAAAAAGAGGGGTTACAGTGGTTAGCCTCAAAGGGAGCTAAGCGGTAGGAATTGCTCAACCAAATGGTCAAGCAGTTAGACGTTAATTTTAGGCGCTAGTCTTTTGATTGATGCCATGCAGAACGCGAAATAGGTGCTAGCTTCTGGTTGTTGTTTGTCGCGACCAAGGCATCGACGTTAACATTTTTAGTATTGTGCAATACTAAGTGCGTATCGTTAACAGCGTGTAACGTTACGTCTGAAAGATTAATGCCGTTTACATCATCAAATACCAAAGCAGGTCTAAAATCGTGCTCTCGTGCGGCTAATGAAACATCGTTAAGCGTAATGCCCTTCACATGCCTGACAAACAATCCCCAGCTTGGTAGTTCTCCAAACATGGTGTATTCCGGATAGGCATCGCGTTCTTGGGGAACCAAAAATAATTGATCGTATGGCCGATATGCCAAGCCCTTGTTAGCTCTTCCCGGATAGCTAATAGAAATGTGCTCAAGCGTAACATTTTCCACCAATGCATCGGGAAGGCCTGTTATTGAGGCTGGGATAGGGTTGAAGAACGTGTTTAGACCAGGACCACGTAAGTCATAATTAATATCTGCGCGCCCAAAGCTAATATGCGCATTTACATTAGTGATGCTGATATTTTTAATGCTACCAAGAGGTGTGTTTGTAGGTACATCCCGGTTACGTTGTCCTAAGCGAATGAAAATAGCACAACCTACGTTCTGGGCATTAATATTATTAATTGTGACGTTTTCCAGTTTTGCTCCGTCCACCGTTTCCAATGCAATTGCACTTCGGTACGTATCGAATACAGTAATATTTTCTATTTCTACATTGGTAAAACCGTTCTGGCTTTCGGTACCGAACTTAATTCCGTTGGAACTGGATCGTAGCACGCATTTGCCAATATATATGTTGTCATTATGTATATCGCCTTTGGTCGTAGATTTTAGGCAAATAGCATCATCGGCAGCGTTTACAAAGCAGCCAGTAATACGAACATTTTCACAATCGTTTATATCAATGCCGTCATTATTCCAAAATGCATCGCTTTGTACCACGATATTGTCGATATGTAGGTTTTGACAAGCTGCATAATGTTGAACCCAAAATGCGCCATTCTCAATAGTGATGTCGTAAACTTTGACAGTATTGCAGTGATGAACCGCTAGCACGCTGGGGCGATGGCGAGAACGGTTTCTTCTTTCATTAAAATCGCTTTCAATACGCTCTTTTGCATGATGCAAGCGGTTTATATTGAGCCCTAGTTGACGCCCCTGGCCATTAATAGTGCCCTTTCCAAAAATCGCAATATTGTGACAGTCATTAGCTTCTATTAACGCGTGAACTTTGCCGTTCGCATCTTCGTAGTCACGTATATTCGTACTGCCAAGCAATATGGCATTTTCGTCAATTTCTAAGTTAACATTGCTCGCTAGGTGAAGGGTGCCGCTTAAATATACTCCAGCAGGAAGCCAAACCGTGCCTATATCGCCACTTTCGCTGATAGCGTCGATAGTAGATTGAATAGCCTTAGTGTCGAGTGATTTACCATTGCCCGTAGCGCCGTATTTTTTTACGCTTATTCGCTTGCCTATACTCGGTGAAACCCGGTTGCTCGGTTGTCGCGAAGTGCTAAATTGTTCGTAGTAACGTTCAAGCATTTTCGCTTGCAGAGTTCCCGAGAATAACGAAGCAGCAATCACACCCGATAGGGTGGTTTTCATAAAATGTCGTCGAGATGTAAGGGTAACCATGGTTAGAATCCTCTTTCGGCGTTTTTGACTAAGATTTAAAGAGTAATGTGGATTGACCTAAGCTAATTAATTTTGCTTCCTGTTACTGCATACCAAGCAATATATAGGTAGCTAATAGCCGGAATTAAAAAGCTCATCTGTAACCCCATGGCATCTGCTGCAAAACCTTGCAACAAAGGCAAAATTGCACCGCCGACAATACCTTGGCATAAATAACCAGAACCTCGCCCGGTATATTCTCCTAGGCCCCGAATTGCCAATGTGAAAATGGTGGGAAACATAATTGAATTGAAAAAGCCCACTGCTAATATAGACCACATAGCAAGACTTCCTTCCATATTTACCGCGATAACTATCATGCTAATAGCAAGTACAGCGTTAATGGCCAAGAGGGTTGTCGCTTTGATGAAGTTGAGGATGGCTGCTCCTATGAACCGTCCTACCATGGCGGCGCCCCAATAATACGAGACCATCTTACCTGCGGTGACTTCATTCATGTTGTCGATACCGAGCTGCATAAATAGGTTTACCAAATAACTGCCGATGGACACCTCTGCACCTACGTAAAGGAAAATCGCCAATACACCTAAATACAGATGTTTGTGCGCAAACAACGAGAAAGGGGGGGATGCCTGATCTTTTTCAACATGTTCACTAATGTTTGGGAGCTTCATTTTTAGAAACAATAACGCAACTATCACTAACGCCCCTGCAATAATAAGGTAGGGTGTTTGTACTGATTTTGCCGAACCTGCCTCACTGGTTGCAGCCAAAATAAGCAATGCACCAAACATGGGGCCTGCAGTATGTCCAACTGAATTAATAGCTTGCGCTAAGTTGAGTCGACTCGCTGCTGTGCTTTCTGGGCCGAGAACAGCAACATAAGGGTTAGCAGAAACCTGTAGCATGGTTACCCCTGATGCCAGAACAAATAAGGCAAATAGAAAGAGTGGGTACATGGATATCTCGGCAGCGGGATAAAATAGAACACATCCGCTAGCAATAGTTAAAAGGCCCACCACTATGCCTTTTTTATAACCAATTTTTTCGAGGAAGCGGCCTGCGAATGGTGACACAATGAAATAAGCGCCAAAGAAGCAAAATTGAACCAATCCAGCCTGAAAATACGTTAACGAAAATGCATTTTTTAAGTAAGGTAGCAAAATATCATTTAGTGCAGTAATAAAGCCCCATATGAAAAAGAGTGATGTCATTACCATTAATGCAAATCGGGCATTAAAGGCCGCGGGGGAGGGTTGGCGTTCAGTACCAGAAGTCGAAATATGCATATTTATAGCCCTTCTGTGGTAGGTGGCATATGGGCGAGTACGTCGAAACAGGCACCCAATGTATGATAATCGCACTTGGCGCCAGCACTACTTTTTTCTTTTGAATAGGCGATATTTTCACGGGTGAGAACCCTAAACCACGCACCATACTTATGGTCGACCATGTTCGTCCAACTGTATTGCCATAGTTGTTGGTACGCACTTAAAAATTCGTGGTTATCGGTTTCACTAAATAAGATAGCGGCAGCCGCAAAGCTTTCTGCTTGCACCCAAAAATATTTATCATCGTCACACCATTTACCGTCAGAATCGAACCCGTAGACTAGTCCTCCATATTGGTGGTCCCAAGATAAAGAGAAAGCTCGCTCAAATAGGGTTTTGGCACGTTCAAGTAGTTTCGGCTCTTCTATATGTTGGTGTAAGGCTAGCAGTAACTTACTCCACTCAGTTTGGTGGCCTGGTTGAAATCCCCAAGGTCGATAAAGGTTTTTGGGGTCGTGTTTATTGTATTCCCAATCTATATCGAAGTGCGTTGTGTAATGTTCCCATATCAGCCCATCAGACAGCGCAGCTTGGCGCTGCGTAATGTTCTGAGCAATTAGATAAGCCCGATTGAGATACTTTTCGTCATTAGTTGCTTCATAAGCCGAAATCATGGCTTCACAGATATGCATATTCGCGTTTTGTCCGCGATAGTCACTTAATAGGTCATCGACACTGAGCTCATCGGCGTATAAACCATAATCTTGTTGCCAAAAGCGACGTTCAAGTAATTGGAAAACAGCATCAATGTTTGACGTCACTTCTTTAAGACCCGCTTTTTGAATAGCGGCATAAGCTAACAAAACAAATGCGTATCCATAAGCTTGTTGGGTCATGTCTTCGGCTTGTTGATTGCGAATGGTCCACGCATACGACTGTGTTTCTTCATGCCAATGCGCTTGCTCTAAAAAATCTAATCCGTGCAGTGCAATGTCGGCATAATTGGGTTTATTAAAGACTTGGCTCGCCCTTGCAAAATTGACAATAATTCGTGTACTACTCACCAGCTGTTTGTATGTAGGGTCGAATATTTCTCCATCATCAAAATAATTTTGAAAATATCCTCCTTGAGGGTCAATCACTCGAGGCGTGTAAAAATCCAGTATTTTTTCACTGTGGTTGAGTAAGAACGCGCGCGAGTAAAAATTGTCTATGTGTTGAGGGGTCATATTATTACCTATAAACCGTGTCTAAAATAACAGCACAACAGGATGATGTTGGCGTTATTGCTAAAGCATGGCTGAAAATAGTTGTTAATGCTATTTTATTGGTCAAGCCGATTTGTAAAAGGTAACATTTGCTCGTACAGAAACGCAATGTTTACTTTCATATAACATTCTTTTCACCAGTATAAGTCTATTTATTATGGCTTTATCGTTGAGTGGTAAACATTTTCGGGTTTACAAAAGCTATAGGAATTCAGGTTTTATTGGTTTGTCCAATTAAAGTGACTAGTCGAGCGTTAACAAATTTACTGAGGCCAACGTGTCGACTGTTAACTACTATATGCTAGGTTTGACACCGGTGTCAAAGGCGTGGTAAAAAATACTCGTTAAAATTTCGTTAATAGCGGCTAGTTCCACAATTAGTTTGCGCTTAAAGGTCACATTAATGCTCAATTTGCTGAAATCTACTTTATTTCTTTCAATATTGCTTTGTTGTTCGATGAGTTTCGCTAAGGACAACTACCATGAATATATCGACCCCTTCATTGGTTCAGAAGGTTTGGGGAACGTGTTCGTTGGCCCCAGTAACCCATTTGGCATGGTGAAGCCAGGGCCAGATATTGGCACTCACAGTAATAGTGGTTACGACCCAGATTTAACCAAACCCCTCGTTGGCTTTAGTCAAATACACGTCAGCGGTACAGGTGGCGGACCTAAGTACGGTAATATTTCTATTATGCCGTATTCAGGAGATTTCGAGTCGGTTGCGCAAACGAGTTTACGTGCCAATGAGCATACCAGCGTAGGTTACTATGCGACTGATTTGGTTAAGTGGGGAATAAAAGCAGAGCTAGCCACCGCCGATAGAGCCGCATTTCATCAATACACGTTTCGTGATAATCGCAACAATGCGATTAAAATAGACGGTGGATTTTTTCTAGGTGAAAAAGCCGTTCCTGATGCAAGGGAAGCACAGCAATTTGTTGGTTCTCAGGTAGAAGTCATTTCGCCAACTGAAATTCGAGGCTATAGTCGAATTCGCGGCGGTTGGAATAATGGTAATGCATACACGGTGTATTATCATGCCCAGGTTAATCAACCCTGTGATAGTTTTAGCACGTTCAAGGGTGACACCCTTTATCCGTCTATAAAGAGTCAATATGACTCGGGTGATAAAACGGGCGTAGTTTGCCGGTTTAGCGACCATAAAAGTAAAACAGTTAAGCTGAAAATAGGCATTTCATTTATTAGCGAAGCCAAGGCAGCTGAGAATCTTCGAGATCAAATACCGCATTGGAACTTTAATCTGGTACGAGAGCAAAGTGAACAAAAGTGGGAACGGTTAATTGCGCAAATCGAATTAGATAAATCAGCAAGCCGAGAACAGCGCGTCATGTTCTATACAGGGTTATATCATACGATGTTGATGCCGGTAGATCGTTCCGGTGAAAACCCGCTTTGGACGGCAACACCTTACTATGACGACTTCTACGCCATTTGGGATACCTTTCGTACATCTTCACCTCTCATCACCTTAATTGCTCCAGAGCGCCAAGCTGATATTATCAATGGCATGTTAAATATCTATCGCTACGATGGTTATTTACCTGAAGGGCGCAGCGGTAATACAAATGGTCGCACTCAAGGCGGTTCAAACGCTGATGTGGTCATTGCAGATGCTTACGCTAAAAATTTAAGCGGCGTTAATTACCACCAAGCCCTTAAAGCGATGATAAAAAATGCCACAGTTTCTCCTGGTGGAAATAGCGAGAAAGAAGGGCGAGGGGGCTTAGAGGATTACAACCATTTAGGTTATGTATCTACCGATTACGTGCGCGCGGGAAATCGCACCCTAGAATACGCATACAACGACTTTGCGTTAGCCACCGTTGCAAAAGGTTTGCATCGCATGGGGGAATATTACCGGTTTATTGATCAATCAAATAATTGGCAAAACTTATGGCGTGATACCGAGCACGACGGCGCTCGTGGTTTCATTATGCCTAAAGATGCTGATGGAAAGTGGGTAGATGAAGTTCCTTGTACTATCAAAGATGGTATAGCGCAGAACATTGAGTACACGCCGCTTGCGCAAGACTGGCCAAATTGTGTGTGCTGGTGGTGTGGTTTTTTCTACGAAGCTAGTTCATGGGAATACTCATTCTATGTACCTCATGATATTGCACAAGTGATAGAGAAGAGTGGCGGTAGCGGTGCATTTGAAGCTCGCTTAAACACATTCTTTGAACACAACTATTACAATGTAGCCAATGAACCTTCGTTTTTAACACCAACGCTTTATCATTGGTTAGGGAAGCCACATTTAAGCTCTGACAGAATTAATAAAATCATCCAAGAACATTACACCAGCGCGCGAGACGGTTTGCCGGGTAACGACGACTCGGGCGCCATGTCATCTTGGCTGGCCTTTCACATGATTGGCCTATTTCCCAATGCGGGACAGCCATATTATTTAATTAACACGCCACAAGTGAAGTCGGCTACCTTGCATCTTGAAGGGGGGAACACCTTTAAAGTGGTCGCCGATAAGCTTAGTAAAAAGAATCGGTACATTGTTTCTGCCAGCTTGAACGGCAAGCCATTTAATAACACTTGGATAGCGCATGAAGATGTAATAAAAGGAGGAGAGCTGAAATTAAAAATGGCATCTAAGCCATCTGACTGGGGAAAGGGTAAGTTCCCCCCTTCGTTGTCGACCATGCAAAAATAATAAGTGGCTCTGCCAACATACGATAGTGAGTATGTTGGCAGGTCGATAGGGCTAATTTAAAATAATAAATACAGGGTTACTGTAAAACCATAAGTCAGACCAAGGATCTTCACCTGGCGGGTCTATTTCAGGTTCAAGTTCATCTGCATTGTTGGTGCCTCTAACACGAATGTAATGCCCTTGTTGAATATCGTTAAGTGATATTTCGATAACCCCATATTGTCCATCTACCCTCCACTTATCGGGTGTAAAACGATGAACCACCGGCACTACATCAGGTTCATCGCCACTCGTTACGTTTCCAATAATCACATCCACACGTTCGACCTTTGGGTTCTGACGGCCAAAATTGTGATTGTCAGGGTCATGAAATCGTATTCTTACTGTGGCATCGCCACCCGACGTAATGGCGATTGTCTCTCCTATATTGGCAGTCAGATTGGCGTTACTTTTCACTTCAACTGACAATGAATCTATTAGATCGCCAGTGGTAACAAATATTTTTCCGTCGCGCATTGCTTGCATAATATCGGCGTATTGTTTGTTAGCAAAAACATAGGTTTTTGAATATTCACCCGGCCAAAAGTCTGTTCGCCCTTCTGTGTAATGCATATGGCTATCGGATGCTGCGGTTATCCACCAATGCCTACCTTCACTGAGCATACGATCCCATACACCACCTACAATAGCGGTCATCTGATCGAAGCCACCCATAGTAGGGAAATGATCGTAGCCGCCACGCTTTCCAGATTTCTTTATTGAGCCATTAGGGTTCAGCGCGTTGGCCTGGTGTCCTGGCGCACCCTCCATCCCTATCACTACATCAGGTGCGGCATCTTGCCAACCTTTTAGTTTCTCGGGGGTGACCTTTTTGAAGCTAGCGAGCTTGTCTGCTAAACGAGCAGGGTGGTTTACAATTAAAAGCGGTTTATCTTTCTCGGCTTGCATGGACTTTAGCGCTTTTAACATAAAGGCATTGGTGTCTCTGGGGACGGAATTGGGTTCAACCTCACGTCGATTAAAGTTTTTTTCTATACGAAAAAGTTGTTCAGCTTCATTCGCAGTATGTGGAATGATTAAACTACAGTGGCGTGCTCCTGGTGTGTCAAATTCCATTCCGTAAAACTGCAATACTTCAGGTGTGGCCTCGCGCGATGCAACAAGCTCTGGATAGGCTTGATGTAAATTTACCTTACTATGAGCAGGGCCACCATGATCTGTGGTAACCATCCAACTAAGATTGTGATGTTTTGCCATTTGCGCGTAAATGGCGGTGGCGTACTGTGCATCTCCTCGTAAAATAGGCGTAGGTGGGGTGGTACTCCAATCCCATCTAGCACTATATTTACCATGGATATGGTGATCACCTGCTAGCCACTCTGGTGTTGTTGCCTGCTGAGTGGAGCTCGGCGGGATATTACTTTGGGGCTGGTCAACAGTACTTTTGCATGACGCTAAAAGCGGGAAAGATAAAATCACTGAGTACAATGCTGGGTAGCGCATTACAGGCTCCTAAAATTATGACCAAAATAAAAACGTCAACGTTACAATATATGTAGTAATAAAAAAGGCGCCAGAAAATTCAGGCGCCTTTGACAATAAGTAACAGATTAAAACTTATAAGTTACACCTGCCATATAGGTTCTTCCGCTCGTCGTGGTGTTGTATTGACGATCACTGGAGTCACTATACTGAACTTCTTGTTGATTGGTTAAGTTAATACCTTCAATGTTCAGCTTAAGTGCTTCACTGAGCTGATAGAAAGCCGAGAAATCGACATAAGTGGTTTCATGGAATCCACGTTCGTCTTCGTCGCCAAGGCCAGACTCAACGCGACTAATGTAACGGTCACGGTAGGCTGCAGCAATGCGAGCGCCCCATGTATCTGTTTCATAATAGACAGTTAGGTTGTAGCTACTTTTTGATAGCCCTTGGAATGCCTTAACTTGATCTTCCCCGCTACCTTGTACATTGCGGTACTTACTTGTGCCATCTGCCCAAGTGTAGTTAGCAATCATCCCCATATTGTGGAAAGGTTCGGGCAAGAAATCGAAATCACGTTGGAAAGATAACTCAAAACCTTTAATAGTGGATGCGTCGGCATTCTGCGGTGTGGTTACATTAAATTGAGTGTCCGAAGTGCCTCCGTTTGGCAACAAAGATTCAGGCAACGACAATTCTGCAAGGGTTTTGGTTTCAGCTGCTGTTTCCGTGACTATAAAATCTTCAATATCTTTGAAGAATACCGCAGCAGAAAGGTAACCAACGCCTTCAAAATAAGATTCAATAGAGGTATCAATGTTGACTGATGAATACGGTTCTAAATCAGGGTTACCTATTGATACTGAACCAATGTCACCTTCTGCCAAGGTAGCTTGCGATACACTCGCTGAGACCGAAAGCGCGCCTAAAGAGGGACGAGTTAGATTTTTACTTGCACTAAAGCGCAGCAGTACATCTTCGCTTACCTCATACACCACATTCAGGGTAGGCAGTACGCCTGAGTAGTCGCGAACCATGGTAATGTCTTCACCATTAGAAACACCGCTAGAAGTCAGTTCTGTGTTGTAGTAGCGCAAGCCTATACTTCCTCTAAAGGTCGAATCACCCAGTATGCTATCCCAGCTATATAAGCCGTAAAGTGCTTGGGTTTCTTCTTGCACTTCGAAGGCATAGGTCTCTACAACAGTATCGTCTCCTAACGAGAGATCAGATAAGCCGTAAAACGCTTTAACTGCATCCATGTCTAGTTGTAACCAACTTTGATCTGGGTGATCAGAATAGACTTCAGTGATATCAGAAGAAATAGTATTTACGCCAGTATTAAGTGGAGTATCTTTGCTTTGCACATAGCCTGAATCACGTCTGCGTTCACCGGAGTTAGTGAATTTTTTATAGTTTGCGCCAAAACTGATTGTGCCAGAATCACCAACTAAGTACCTAAAATCAACTTTGGCATTATCGTAGTCGGTATTCATGTAGTCTTCTTGGAAGTACAAGTCTTTAACTAACCAACCGTCAGTCGATGTAGGATCGAAATCATAGGTATTTACGCCATAAAAACGGTCTTGGGTGAAATCTGTGGTGATGCCGCTTCCTTCGCGCATAAGGTTAGCTTTATTAACCTTAGGTTGATTGTATTCAGAGGAACTTGTGCCTATTTGTGCTTCTACCGATAATGCATCTGAAATGACCCAATCTGCATTAAACGTAACCTGAGTAAAGATTGACTCATTATAATCTTCACGCGACTCTGTTCGTACAGTGGTATCAGAATAGCGGCCGAATACCACTTCTTTATCACCGTTATTATCAATATATTCAAGCTCTTCCACGCGACCTAATGCGGTACTACTTGAGCCGCCAGTAGATATATGGTGCTCATCTAAGGTATTGTTCAGTTCGCCTCGCATGAAGTCTAGGCTTAAGTCTACGTCATCTGATGGACGGTACTGCAAAGAGGCAGTAATACCTAAGCGTTCTTGTTCGTTATTCCAGACAGAGTAGCGGTTACCTCTAGAAAACCATAAATCGCCGCTTTCAAGCAATGCAGCAGTGCCTGAGTCGATGCTATCACTATAGTCTGAAGTGCTTTTTTTACGCCATCTATAAGTGTTGTAGCCGTGCTCGCTAGACTTCCTTGTACTATAAGCAATAGAGGCCAGAGCGCCAAACTTATCCCACGTATTAGACACCATGCCTACAAAGCGATTGTCAAAATTGTCAGTATTAGTATTTGTGCCACCTTGTACACCAACCACCCCTTTAGGGCCGCTGAAATCAAAAGGCTTGGCCGTTTTCAAATTAACAGTACCACCGATACCGCCTTCTTCGATTTCGGCAGAATACGATTTCTTAACATCAATTTGGTTAAATAATTCAGATGCGAAAATGTTAAAGTCAAAAGCCCTTGAGCGGGTAACTGCGCCCCGGCTGTCCATAGGAGATGAAGACGAACCTAAGGCTTCCATACCGTTAACTTCAACCCGCGTGAATTGAGGGCCCATTCCGCGAAGTGATATTTGTCGTCCTTCTCCACCTTCACGGGTAATTGCTATCCCGGGAACACGCTGTAATGAATCAGCTAGGTTTAAGTCGGGAAAATCAGCGATGTCTTCTGCAACAATTGAATCTTGTGCAACTAATGATTCGCGTTTTAAGTCCTTGGCTTTTATTACTGCGCCACGAAATCCTTTTACTTCAATTATTTCTAGCGTGTCATCAGCCGATTCTTGGGCGATGACAGGTATAGCATATGTTGTAGATAGGGCTGTAATTACACCCAAAGCTATTGCGGTTTTTACTTTTTTATTCATGGTCGTCCCCTGATTAACAATTAACTAACATGAATTTATAGGATCAATGACACCGGTGTCAACAAGTAATCAAAATTTTTACTATTTTTTATTCCATTGTTAACTTTTGTGTGTTTTTTAATCCGCTTTTTCTTTTTTGTCTGAAATTTCGGCTTTTTGTGTGTGTTTATTCGCCTGTTCGGCTTGTTTTTTGTTAATTTTTTGTACGGGGAGGCGACTTTTTGAAGGTTAATGATACCGGGGGCAAGCCATTAAAAGTAGGGGGGCGGTTTGAAAAGTCTGGGTAATTGAACGTTATGTTAACTCTTCACATGAAGTGGCCTTAGCGTCGCACTAAGGCCTGATATTGTGTTACTAGGTAGAACCATTTACGCTGAGTTTTGTACAACATTTAAAACGTCTAGCTTGGGGTGTATTCGTTCGCCGTTCTCGTCAAACAAAAAGCATACTTCGGGATTTATTATCAATCCAACCCTTTGACCTTCTGCAACGTCGGTATTTCCTTCTAGCCTCACAACCACTTGTTGCGCGTTATTTGCTTTAACATGGATGAATGTTTCTACGCCTAAACGTTCCACTAGAATAACGTTCCATTCGTTACCCTGATGATCAATATTGACATGCTCTGGTCGAATACCTAAATTCACCAGAGTGGCATTGTGATAAGTTTGGGTTAAGGAGACATCTTGATTACACTCTCCCAAGAAGCGATTATCTTTTATTGCCCCCGGTAGCAAGTTCATCTTAGGAATGCCGATAAATTGTGCCACAAATTGATTGTCAGGCTGCTGGTACAGAGCCATAGGTTTGCCGACTTGTGCTACTTTTCCTTGATTCAACACAATGATTTTTTGTGCCATAGTCATGGCTTCTACTTGGTCATGTGTAACGTAAATCACCGTTGATCCGAATTCCCTATGTAATCGCATAAGTTCAGCGCGCATTTGAACTCTAAGCTTGGCATCTAGGTTAGATAACGGTTCATCAAACAATATGAGTTGCGGGCGTTTTACAATTGCACGGCCGATGGCAACCCTTTGTCGTTGACCACCAGAGAGTTCAGCCGGTTTGCGTTTAAGTAGCGCAGTAAGTTCTAGCATTTCTGCCGCTTCTTTCACGCGTTGTTTAATTTCCTGCTTGTCCACTTTTTGAAGACTAAGGGCAAACCCAATATTTTCTGCTACCGTCATGTGTGGGTATAGGGCATAAGATTGAAATACCATGGCGATACCGCGTTTATCAGGTGATACATGGTTAACAACCTGTCCCCCAATTTTTAATTCTCCGCTAGAGATATCTTCAAGGCCAGCAATCATCCGCAGTAGGGTAGACTTGCCACACCCGCTGGGGCCTACAATGACGGCGAATTCACCTTTCTCAATGTGAATATCCACACCTTTTACAATTTCAGTATTTTCAAATTGCTTCTTTATATTGATCAATTCAATTTGTGACATGTTGGTAACCTTTCTATCCTTTTACACCGCCAGAAAAAGTTTGTGTTAGAAACTTTCTGGCAAACGAAAATGCAATAACAGCGGGGAGTGTGTAAATAACCGCAAGGGCGGTAAGAAAGCCATAATCAATGGCATCAACCCGCAGAAAGGCTCTAAACATACCCAGTGGTAACGTTTGCAGTTCTGGAGAAGACGTAAACATTAATGGCATCAGAAAATCTCCCCATGCATTAATAAATGCAAATAAGCCAGCGGCGGCGAATCCTGGGAGTGCAAGTGGGATAAGTACATGACGTACCGTCTGAATTTGGCTGGCACCATCAAGTGCAGCGGCTTCTTCGTAATCTTTAGGGATAGCGTCAAAAAATGTTTTCATTATCCAAATAGCCAGTGGCAGCTGCATGGCTGTATGGATGAGTATCAGTCCTAGATAGCCATCAACAAAAGAAAAAATTCGACTCAATACTAACTGGTGTTCAACATTATCGGTAATCGAGATAATAACGCTGTTTACCATGTCATTTAACGCTAGCATAACCTTGTAAACAGGAACGATGAGCGCCGGAGGTGGCACTATTCGAACGAGAATAATGGCGTATAGCAAAGGGCGTTTCCACCAGGCATTTGTTCGAGATAACGCATAGCCACCAAAGCCGGCGAATATTAAGGTAAGTAGCGTGGCCAACCCAACAATCAGCACCGAGTTAACAATCCAGCGCAGGCCACTTTCATTAGCAAACAGGTTCCAAAAATGGGCGACGGTAACGTCCTTAGGGATCGCGAGAAATTGCGTTGCATTCGGGTCGAAAGCGGCAAGTAACACCCAAAAGAAAGGAATTAAACAGAAAAACGAAATCATGATAAGTGTCATGTAGGCTTTTCGATTTGAAGCACTCTCTGGCAGGCTGTGTGTGTGAGTCATAATAGTCACTCCAGTTTTCATACTATACTTCTACCTTCAATGCGCGCACGTAGACTGCACCTAGAATCATAGATACCACCAAACTCACCACGGCTACCGCTGCGCCATAGCCTAGTTGAAAAGAAGTGAATGACTGATTGTAAATATAGATACCCAATATTTCCGTGCTATTTGCAGGTCCCCCTCGGCTGAGGGTGTAGACAAGCCCGAATATTGCAAAAGTGGTTACCGTAGAGATAAACATGTAGAGAAATATGGTCGGCATCATAAGCGGTAACGTAATACGGGTGAAAATTTGTCTGTCTGAGGCGCCATCCACTTTGGCCGCTTCGTAAATATCTTTAGGAATAGATGCCAAACCTGAGGTTAACAAGATCATCGAAAAGGCTATACCTCGCCATGTGTTCACGATAATAATTGAAAACAAAGGAAAGCTATAAAGCCACTGCTGCGGCTCAATGCCAAAAGAAGTTACGATACGGTTTAACGTGCCATATTCACCACTGGCAAACATAGATATCCATAAAAAGCCTACGACCATTTCTGGCACCGCATTAGGTAGGCATATGATGGCATTAAAAATAGATTTGTATTTTACAGGGCGCTGAAGACAGATGGCCGACGCAAAGCCCAATACAAATTGCCCAATAACCGCAGAACCTATTACAAAGATAAGTGTAACTTTGAGCGAGTTCCAAAATAGTGGGTCGCTAAATAAGCGGCTGAAATTTCGAAGCCCCACAAACGATGACTCTTTTGCTGCAAAGCCAAGAAGTGCATCATTGGTTAAGCTTAACGAAAACGCGTAAAAAGCAGGAAAAACAATAAATGCACCCATTAGGAGTAGCGCGGGAGCCATCATAATGCGATAGCCCAATTGCCTTTTTGATTCGAAACTCATTGCCATACCTAATCCTCACTTACCGCGTTGTCACCCAACACACTTGCCACGTACGCTTTCAATAATTGTTGCGCTCCTTTTGCATCTTCTCGACCAATTAAAACTGCTTCTGTTGACCTTGCTACCCCAGCCATTACTGCATTCGCTCCTACGGTGGAGCGCAAAGCGCGGGCCTCTGGTAGTTGAGCATGTGCTTCCATTAAAGCACCTAGCTGATGAAAATCTGCGTGCTCTCGTGCATCCATGCGGGCGGGAACATTACCTAAGTTTCTCGCGTAGGTGAGCGCTACATCAACCGACCCTAGCGCAAGTGCTAGCTCTGTTGCCATGTCGAGCTGGCGGCTTTTTGCATTAACGGCCCAAGCATAAACCATAGATGCCAGCACGAAAGGTGGCGAGCCATCGGCTGTGGGTATTTTCCAATTGCCTACTGCCTGTTCCACGTTCTTAATAGGATTACGACTACTGGCTCCCCAATCGAAAACCCGGCACCAAGTACCACAGGTTGTGATCATAAGCTCCCCTTTGGGAAACATTTCGTACTTGGGAATAACCCAAGGTTCTGGGTTGAGCAGCGGAGTCACGGGAAGCAGTTCTTCTTGTACCAGCGTTTGATAGAAACTAAAGGCCTCAAGGACAGCGCTGTCGTTAAGTTGGTATTGCCCCTGTTGGTTTATCAAGCGGTAATCTGAAAAGCCAGCCAACAGGTAGCGTAGCCCTTCGGTATAGGAACCCATTCCCCACGTTAAACCTGCTGGAAACAATAAAGGGAATTGACCGGTTACCTGTTTAATCGTACGCGCGCGGTGAAGTAATTCTTGCCAGCTTTTCGGTTGGGTAGTGTCTATACCGGCAGCCTCAAGTAAATCATGACGATAATAAAGTTGTTCAATCGCTACAATGGAAGGCACGGCATAGGTGCGATTGTCGAAACTCCCTTTTGCCAGCGAACTGACCAGCTTGGGTAATTGTGAATAGCCATCCCAGTTGTGCATCGCCGTCGTTAAATCGGCTAAATATCCAGCTGCAGCTAAATCGTCTAGTTGCACATCGCGGGGGATAGAAAAAATGTCTGGGGCGTTTCCTGCTCGTAGCTCAGTAACGAGTTTGGTGAAATAATCTTGTGCTGGAGCTGGATATTCTACAATTTTCAAGTTGATTTCTAGGCGCGCTTCAAGTCCCTCTTTTAACTGATAGAGCGCGTTTAGCCTGGCTGATCTATGTTCGGCAATTACGAGAGTTGGTTTGGTGGGATGACTTTTTTGTGAAGCTTGAACCATTGCGCAATCGCACATAAAACAACTAAAAACAATAATAGCGACACGATGTGCAAAACTACCTTTCATCGCGCGTAACCCCTGAACTGAGAATAAAGAGTGCTAATTTAATTACATTGTTCGTCAAAATCATAACAATATTATTTGCCTGTATTACATATAATTTACATTTTTAATATCACGAATATTGACACCGGTGTCAAGATAAAATTTAATATAACAAAGTTTGTTAAATTTAACCGAAAGCCAACACGTTAAATCCGGTAAGGTTATAACGCATTAGCCAATAACGGCTAGCTTGGTGATGAGAAATTCAAGGAGATAATAGATGGCGCTTAAGTTAGCGGTAATTGGTTGTGGTAAAAAAGCCTCTCAGTACATTGAAACGTGGATTTCACGTTCTGATGTGTCAATAGATGCAGTAATGGATCCAAACGAAGATGCCATGACGTTGGTCAAAAGTATCGCCGATCAGCAAGGCCAACCTCAGCCTGCGTGCTTCTCAAGTTGGGAGACCTTGTTACAAAGTCAGAGTGACAATCTAGATGCTGTTTATATTTGCACTCCCCATGCTAGTCATGCTGAACAAGCTGAGATGGCGCTTACACTTGGTCTGGATGTGTTATTGGAAAAACCAATGGTAACCAGCGTAGATGAAGCGAATCGACTCATCGCGGCACAAGAGTCTTCAGGTAAGGCCTTAGTGGTTGCTTATCAAGGCGGGCTTTCGCCTCTAGTACAGCAGCTAAAACAAGATATTTTGGCTAATACATATGGAGAGTTGGTGAGTATTACAGCGTCTATATGGGAAAACTGGGCCACCACATACGCTGGCCATTGGAAGCAAATTCCTGCTGTTTCAGGAGGGGGCTTTATGTTTGACACTGGCGCGCATATGATGAATACCGTCTCAATGTTAGCCAATAGCCCGCTAACCAACGTAACGGCAAGTATGCGCAATCTTGATTATCCGGTAGACATTGTTACCACGGTAAGCGGTGAACTTGAAAATGGGACTTTGTTCAATTTGCATGCCTGCGGTAACAGCATTCGTTGTACTTCACGCATTGAATGTTACTTTACCGATTACGTGGTGAGAGTTTGCGCATGGGGACGCTGGATGGAAATAGAGGACAGTGATGGCAAAGTGGTTAGAAAGGAGCAGGAGTCTGCGAATAACCTAATGAACGTTTTCCAGCAAACCATAACGGGTGAAATTGATAACCCTTCAGATGTGCGCCAAGGTTTAGCGATGGCAAAGCTGTGGGATGCAATCAAGCTTTCTGCATCCCAGCAAGGTGCAATGGTTACTGTTGATTAACCTAATAAGGTATAAGCCAGCGTTAGCGCTGGCTATTTTTCTTTTCGGTTTTTTCGGCAATCATTAATTTACGTGGCTTCTTGAAGTAAGTTTGCTTCGGGGCTCCTGTTTCTAACGGAACTGGGCGCCCCCAATTTTGCATTGTCCAGCCACTTTCGTGGGGTTGCTGTGCCCAAGCGACCGCATTGGCTAAAATCTGAATAATGGTTGGATTTCGGTAAATGGGGAACGTTTCATGGCCTGGCGAGAAAAAGAATATACGCCCTCTTCCACGTTGAAATGTGCAGCCACTTCTTAGTATCTCACCCCCTTGATACCATGAGGTGAAAACCAATTCATCGGGCTCAGGAATATCAAAAGGCTCACCGTACATTTCCGATTGCGGTAGCTCCACTTGAGGTGGAATATTAAAGGCGATTGGGTGAGAGGGCTTCAAACACCAAACCCGTTCACGTTCTCCGCCATCGGCTTCTCGCCAACTCAAGTTACAACTTGTTCCCATTAAGCGTTTGAATATCTTGCTGTGGTGACCACTGTGCAAAACAATTAACCCCATTCCGGCGAGCACACGGGCTTGTAGTTTATCAATAATGGCGTCATCGAGCTCATCGTGATACCGGTGGCCCCACCAAATGGCCACGTCAGTTTTTTCGATCAGCTCATCAGGCCAACCTTGATGAGGATCATCTAACGTGGACAACGTTAAATTAAAACCAAAGGGTTTAAGCGCGTCAACAATACAGCCACCAATGGTTTCTGGGTATACTTCTTGAACGTCTTCATCTTCTTTTTCATGCCGACATTCGTTCCAAACGGTAACATTAATCATGATAGCGCTCCTAACGGTTTGATACTGTAATCTTGTACTTCCAGTAGCAGGCTTTGTAGTGCGGTTTGCACGCCATTCGCCAAAATATAACTTAACCAATACGTGACGCGCTGACTGAAAATATCAGATTGCGATAGGCTTGCTGGGAACACGCTACCGACATCAAGATATTGGTGAATTAATTCATCAATATGATCCCAATGTTGTTGGCGAATAATTAGCAGCGTGTCGGCTAAAGGATCTTGTACTTCAATGGTGTCGCCTTTTTGATCAAATGCCATGGTATAGCGCAGCCAACTTGCTATCGCAAAGCTTAAGCCTTCAATTGACTCCTGGCTCGCAATCCTATCAATAACGGTATTAAGAAGGCGTTGAGGCAGTTTTTGTGAGCCATCCATCGCGATTTGATACGTACTGTGATGTAGCACGGGGTTGCAAAATCTTTCCAATAGATCATGGATGTACTGCGTTAAATCTAAGCCGGGTGGGGCGGATAATGTAGGCATTATCTCATTGTGCATCAAATGCTTTAAGTACTTTGTTAAATACTCATCAGCCATGACTTCATGCACGTACTGATAACCGCTAAGGAAGCCAATGTATGCTAAAGCGGAATGAGCACCGTTAAGTAATCTCAACTTAGCGTTTTCAAAAGGTTCCACATCTTCAACAAGGGTAACACCAACGTCTTCCCACGCTGGTCGACCGGCCACAAAGTTATCTTCAATCACCCATTGGCTAAATCGTTCTGATTTCACTAGGCCCAAATCCTGGATGCCGTCTTGCTGAAAGTCTTCAATATCCTGGGGGGTAGTAGCAGGTACAATTCTATCTACCATGCTATTTGGAAACGAAACATGACGCTTTATCCATGCTACTAAATTGGGATTCAGTTGTTCAGCAAATTCGCAAATCAAACCTTTTAACGTTGTCCCATTTTGCGGTAAGTTATCGCAGCACAATACTGTGAGCCCTTGTCCATGAGACGTGAATCTTTTCTGCAAGCTTGATGCAATAAAGCCTATTGCCGATTTAGGCTTATCTAGGTTTTCTAAATCATGCACAATACTTGGATTGCTGAAGTCTAGTTTATTGGTCGCGGGGTCGTGGCAATATCCTTTCTCTGTTACGGTTAACGAGACAATTTTAGTGTCAGGCTTCGTCATTAAAGTAAGTACAGCTTCAGGGTTTTCTGGGGCGACAAGTAGTTGCTTTACTGCTTGTATAAGCGTTGCAGATTTTCCGTTTTTGTCCGACTCAATAACGTGATAAAGCCCATCTTGTGGGGCAAGTTGTTCGCGGACACTGGCGCTACGCAAAGATACCCCCGCGATATACCATGGAGCGCTCTTGCTCGTTAGGTTTACATTGTCGGTATACCAGGCTTGGTGTGCGCGATGGAAGGCACCAATACCTAAATGCACAATACTAATCGGGGCATTTTTACTACGATAGTTAGCTATATCTAGCGTGGTGAGTAGTGCGTCGTTAAGTCTGTTCGTAGCCATTGTTTCCCTCACAGTTTGTATGCTTCCTTCGCTAGGTTGTAGGCTAAATCTTTGGCCAATGTCACGGCTTCTGATTCATCTAACATGTGTCGTGCAACCAATTCAGCTAAATAGGTGCAGTCCATGCGTCGCGCAACATCATGTCTTGCTGGAATAGACAAAAACGCACGGGTGTCGTCGTTAAAGCCTACCGTGTTATAAAACCCCGCCGTTTCGGTTACTGAGCGCCTAAAGCGCATCATACCTTCTGGACTATCATGGAACCACCATGCCGGGCCCAGCTTTAAACTTGGGTAGTGGCCAGCTAATGGTGCTAACTCACGGCTGTACACTGTTTCATCAAGAGTAAACAGAATGATACTCAGATCAGTGTTGTTACCGAATTTGCTAAGAAGTGGTTTTAACGCATTGACATACTCTGTGTTGGCTGGAATGTCCGCCCCTTTATCTCTCCCATAGTGTGCAAAGAGTTGCTGGTTATGATTTCGATGAGAGCCAGGATGTATCTGCATAACGAGTCCGTCATCCAATGACATCTCTGCCATTTTCACTAACATGTGGGCGCGGAAAAGCTCGGCATCGCCAGCGGTTGGGGTGTCTTGTACTTTTTGAAATAGTACGCTTGCTTGTTCATCGCTTAGATTGGCTGTTGCAGCAGTTGGGTGACCATGATCCGTTGATGTAGCGCCCATCTCCTTGAAAAATAGACGGCGTTGGCGAAGTGCATCCAAATACTGTGAATACTCTTGACAATCTAAATTAGTTAATTCGCTGAGTTGAACTAATTTGGCATTGAATTTTTCATGCTCAGGATCTACCACTGCATCGGGTCTAAAAGCGGTAATAACCTTGCCTGACCAATCACTGTTTTTTATTTTCTGGTGGTGTTTAAGGTTATCAGTCGCACATTCTGTTGTGGCAATGACTTCAATATTATAACGATCGAATAAGCTTCTTGGTTTGAAAGCTTCTGTTTGAAGGGCATCGTTAATGACCTGATAGTAGTGCGAAGCTGTGCTACTGTTTAGTTTTTCGGTAATATTGAAAGTATTCACAAATACATAGTCTAACCATATCCGTGAAGGCGTGCCTTGAAATAGGTGATAGTGATCGGCGAAAATTTGCCAAGCTTTTTCGGGGTCGGCGTTGGCATGGCTGCCATCTTTTCTAGGAATGCCCAATTGGTCTAAATCAACCCCCTGGCTATACAGCATTCTAAACACATAATGGTCGGGGTGAATGAGTAATTCTGTAGGGTTTGAAAAGTTTTTGTTCTCAGCAAACCAAGCAGGATCAGTGTGTCCATGAGGGCTAACTATTGGCAATTTTTCAACGTGTTGGTATAGATTTCTTGCGATATCTCGCTCGATCTTATTCGATGAAAAGAGGCGGTCAGGGTGCATAGTTAACGTGCTGGCCATAGAGTCTCCAAAACTTTTATTTATTGGTTCATTGGCTTTCACTTTGAAAAAGTAGGAAAGTCAGTAAACAGTAAATTTAACGATATGTGTGTGTTATAAAGATATTTGACACCGGTGTCAAATATAGTGCAATAATAAAGCGGTGCCAGTAGGTTCTGCTTTGCGTCTTACAAACGCTGTGTTATTCAATATGGTGTGGCCAGTTAGATAGGTACGTAAAACACGGTTGGCGCAAAGGTAAAGTGAACGGTCATCGGTGTTTCGTGAGGGGACAATGAAATATAGTCGAGGTGCACACTTTAGCCTTGTGTAAAATTGAAGTAAGGTAACAATGCTTATCAGCGGTACTTTCATTTTCGTTTAATCGTAAGGGTAAATAACTCTCAATCGAAACGTCATTGTCGTTAATGTTTAGGCTTTAGCGATATAGCTCGAAATTAAAATAGGAATATAACTTAAAACTTATGCGTTCGGTTACTATAAAGGATGTAGCTCTACATGCTGGAGTTTCAAAAAAAACGGTGTCTCGCGTTATTAATAAAGAAGCGAACGTTAAAGATGAAACGCGTCAAAAAGTGCAGGAGGCTATTGATCATCTCGGCTTCAAACGTAATCCATTAGGAATGGCCTTAGCTAAGAACCGTTCGTTTTTTATCGCGTTGCTAGCAGATAACCCCAGTCCTGGCTACATAATGAACTTACAGAAGGGAATTATGAAAGGCTGTAGAGAAGAGCAAATGGGGGTGTTTTTATATGACTGCAGCTATCGCTCCCCCACACTGGTTGAAGAGATAGAATCATTTATTGATAATACCTTGGCAGATGGTCTTATTCTAGCTCCTCCCTTGAGCGATAAATCTGAGTTATTGGATATGTTAGATCGCAAAAATATCAGTTACGTTCAAATAGGAGCTAAAGACAAAACGCGAGGGGATTTTGTTGATATGGACGCTGTAAAAGCGGCCTACGATATGACAAGTTACCTGTTGCACTTAAAGCATCGCGATATAGGCTTTATTTTAGGCCATCCAGACCAGTACACCAGTCAGCGTTGTGAGCAAGGCTATAGAATGGCGTTCGCAGACGCAAACTTAAAAGTGGATGAGTCACTTATTGTCCAGGGCTACTACACGTATCAGTCAGGTGTAGATGCCGCTTCCGTGTTACTCAACAGAAACACTCCACCATCGGCAATATTTGCATCGAATGACGAGATGGCCGTTGGTGTATTGTATACAGCGCAAAGTCGCGGGATTAGCGTACCTAAGCAGCTTTCAATAGCCAGTATCGATGATACGCCCATCGTAACAAAAGTATGGCCTAATATTACTACTATGCGCCACCCACTAACCAGCATTGGGTATCGCGCAGCTACGTTTTTAATTGGCCGTTTAAAGCACAAGCATGCTGGCGCTAATAGTAGTGTGAATATCAGCGAGAGCAATGAGACCTTTCATTGTGACCTTGTTATTCGAGAATCAACCACTTTGTTTACGGGTTAACAATCCAAGCGTGATCGGGATCATTGTGAAAGATCCATTCTCTTTTTGGACCCGCCATTACGTTTAAATAATACAGCTCGTATCCATGCGGAGTTCCGACTGGGTGATACCCTTTAGGAACGGTAACTACGCTGTTATGCTCTACACTAATGGTTTCATCAATGCTTCTATCGTCGGTATAAACCCGTTGAAAAGCAAAGCCTTGTTTAGGGTTAAGCTTGTGATAATACGTTTCTTCTAATGCACTCTCTTGTGGTATTGCGTCGGTGTCATGTTTATGAGGTGGATAGCTTGACCAATGACCACTGGGGGTGATGACTTCAGTGATCAGTAAACGTTCTGCATCTACATTGTCCATCATTATATTGCGAATGTGACGTAAATTAGTGCCACTTCCCCTTGTCATCGTGACACAATCTTGAGGCGTAATAAGCTTTACAGGGTAAAGGCCCTTTGCGGGGGCACGGCAAAGGGCTACCTCTAATGAGGTTAGCGCGTTTATCGTCAATTCCTGTTTTGGTGGAGCATAAACGGCGTAAGGGGCTATACCATCAAATGCTGAAGCTCTATGGCCGATATTACTAAACAATTGCTCTTGTGTCGTTACGTCTGCGACTCCAGAGATAATCACTGCACAAAGCTCAGTATTTTGGGTGTTGACCACCAGGGTATCATCAGCTTCAAGCATCACCACCTCAAAACCAACAAACCGCCAGTTCGCCGATTCGGGGGTTATATTAATAATACGTTTGTCTGCGCCTGCTTCTTTAGGGCGTATATGTAAATGAGACATGCCAATTCCTATCAGGTTTGAGATGGGTGGTGAATAAGACCAAGCATTAATGCTTGAATAATATTAAAGCTGCTATTAAGCGAACGAAATGAGTGGATCTCCGCTTCTTTAACTTTTATGCATACATCAGCAATTTCTACCATAGGGCTTAATACACTATCGGTTAAGGCAATTATTTTTACGCCTTTTGATTTGGCTTGAGTGACCGTTTCGATTGTTTCAGGGGCATAAGGTGCGAAACTAATAGCAAATAACGCGTCGTCTTTTGTCATTAATCCACATTGGGCTCTGTCCATTTGCCCCACACTGTCGAGAAGGTGTGCTCGATAACCTAAATTTCCAAGAACATAGCTGAAGTAACTCGCAATTGGGAACGCACGTCTTACCCCTTGTACATGAATAATACTTGCCTTTTGTAGTTCTACTATGGCTAAGTTTAAGGCTTCAGGGTCAATCTTATCTAACGCACTTTTTTGTGCAGCCTCGTTTGCCGCTGTAATTTTTTTAAGCCAACTCAGCCCACACTGGTCATCATGGGTTTCTGGCGCATCTAATACCGATTGCACTCGAGATTCATAGGTAGGAGTGGAAGAAATGAGCTTATGTTTGAAGACCTGCTGCATGTCGCTAAAACCTTCGAAATCGAACGCATGGGCGAATCGAACTAGCGTAGAACCATGTACCCCCGCAGCTTCTGCGATACTCGCCGCAGTCCCAAAGGCAATACTATTAGGATTATCTAAGATAAACCGAGCAACTTGCTGAAGCCGATTGCTCAACGAAGCAAATTCCTGTTCGATTCGGTGTTCTAACGTTAACTGATCTTCTGCCATTGGTTTGATGGTGTCATCATAATTTCATACTAGGTGTTCTAAATTTAGCATGTAAGGAATAAATATTCCAGTGTTGATAAATTGGAATATTTGTTCTATTTTGTTTTTAGAAAGTTAATTATCCAATCAATTGAGAGTACCTGTATCAATGCAAGATGCTAAAACATTAGATCTGATCTGCCTAGGTAGAGCGTCTGTGGATCTGTACGGACAGCAAATCGGTAACCGCCTTCAAGATATCTCTACGTTTGCAAAATCTCTGGGTGGTTCTTCGTGCAATATTTGCTTTGGTGCAGCCCGCTTAGGATTGAAATCTTCTATGCTTACCCGTGTAGGCGATGAGCAGTTTGGGCAATTCATTCGTGAAGAATTAGACCGAGTTGGCGTAGACACAAGCCACGTTGTTACCGATAAACAGCGTCTCACAGCGTTGGCCATTTTATCAATAAAAAGTAAGGAAGAATTTCCGTTACTATTTTATCGTGCTGATTGCGCCGATATGGCAGTAGATATCAGTGATTTTGATGAGCAGTATATTGCATCAGCAAAGGCTTTATTGATTACCGGAACACATTTTTCAACTCCCCATGTTGACGCTGTTGCTCGTAAAGCAATTGAATATGCACGAAAAAACAATACTAAAGTTATTTTGGATGTTGACTACCGACCGGTGCTTTGGGGGTTAACTCGCCCAGGTGAAGGCGACAATAGATTTGTCTCCAATAGCAGCGTTTCTGAGCATTTACAGTCTATTATTCCACTGTGCGATTTAATTGTTGGTACGGAAGAAGAAATACATATTGCTGGTGGTGTGACAGATACATTAGCAGCACTTCAAAACGTGAGGCAACTTACTGACGCCACCATCGTGCTAAAGCGCGGCGAGAAAGGATGTTCTATTTTCGATGACGCCATTCCCCCCCACATTGATGATGCTTTTTTTGCACCAGGGGTGAGGGTTGATGTCCTTAATGTGCTTGGTGCGGGCGACGCTTTCATGTCTGGTTTCTTGCGAGGATGGTTGCGTGAAGAAGGGTTTAAAAAAGCATGTGCCTACGGCAACGCCGCTGGTGCACTTGTGGTATCTCGCCATGGTTGTGCCCCCGCCATTCCTTCGGCTGACGAGCTTGACTATTACATTGCCAATCAACATTCCATTGAGCGCCCCGATATTCATCCAGAGCTTAACTATTTACATAGGGTTACCACGCGTCAAACTTCGCAGTGGCAAGACTTGTGTATTTTAGCATTCGACCATCGTAAACAATTTGTCGAAATGGCAAATGAAGCGGGTGCCGATTTGTCAAAAATAAGAACCCTAAAAGCGCTTATTTTACAGGCGTTAGAGCAGACTGGCGTACAAGGTAATAATCAAGTGGGGGTTTTGATAGACGATACCTTCGGTCAAGATGCATTGAACGCTGTTACCGGAAAACGCTGGTGGGTGGGGCGTCCAGTGGAAGTGCCGGGTTCCCGTCCTATCGAGCTAGAAGGCGGGCGTTCTATAGGCTCTCGCTTGGTCAGTTGGCCACAGGAGCATATCGTTAAATGTTTAGTGTTTATGCATCCAGATGACGACGCTGCCATGTGGGAAGCACAATCTAAGCAGATTGAAGAGCTTTATGCCGCGTGTTGTCAAAGTGGTCATGAACTGCTACTAGAAATAATTCCGCCTAGTGATATTCCCGCTGACGATACGTCTGTCGTAAGGGCAATGGAAATGATTTACGACCTCAATGTAAGGCCCGATTGGTGGAAGCTGCCTCCCCCTTCGCCTGCCGCATGGAAGTGCATTAGTGACCTGGTGAATAAGCGTTCGCCACATTGTAGAGGCATTATTCTTTTAGGTTTAGATGCGCCAATTGATGCACTTATAGAAAGGTTTTCTAATAGTGCTAAATATCCGCTATGTAAAGGCTTTGCAGTAGGCCGCTCTATATTTTCCGCACCCAGCAAAGACTGGTTGGCGGGAAAAATCGATGACGAGGTGCTGATGAAGGTGGTAGCTGAAAACTATCTTACTTTAGTCTCAGCATGGAACACGCGTAAGGATATTTAGATGAAGACCATTAGATACACTGCTGCGCAAGCAATGTTGGCATTTCTTACACAGCAGTACATTGTAATTGATCACGAAGAGTTCCCTATATTTGCCGGAGCCTTTGCTATTTTTGGTCATGGGAACGTGGCTGGCCTAGGTGAAGCACTACACGACAACAAAGCGACTTTTCCAACATACCGAGCGCATAACGAACAAGGCATGGCGCATGCCGCAATTGCGTATGCAAAAGCTAATAACCGTCGAAGAATGATGATGTGTACGTCATCAATTGGGCCCGGCGCAACCAATATGGTGACCGCCGCTGGGCTTGCTCACGCAAATCGCTTACCGGTGTTATTTGTGCCGGGCGACAACTTTGCGAACCGTAAACCTGATCCTGTTTTACAACAAATTGAGCACTTCAGTGACCCGAATATTTCAGTGAATGATTGTTTTAAACCGGTAAGTCGCTATTTCGATCGTATTAATCGACCCGAACAGCTTATTAATAGTTTACCGGTGGCCATGCAAACACTGCTCGACCCGGTGAATTGTGGGCCCGTTACTTTGGCATTTCCGCAAGATGTTCAGGCAGAGGCATTCGATTACCCAGTCTCATTGTTCACTAAAAGAGTGCATAGAATTCGTCAGCCTTTGGCTGAGCTTTTTGAAGTTGAACAAGCCGTGTCTGCGATAAAGAAATCGCAAAAGCCGTTAATTATTGCCGGTGGTGGAGTGCTGTATTCTGGCGCAGCAGCAGCCCTATCAGAATTTGCTGAAACTCATCAGATTCCGGTTGCAGAAACCCAAGCGGGTAAAGGCTGCCTATCTTGGCAACATCCTTGTGCATTGGGTGGGGTAGGTGTGACAGGAAGTGAAGCTGCAAATAAAATTGCCGCTGAAGCAGATTTAATTATTGCGATAGGCACTCGGCTACAAGATTTCACCACGTCATCTCGAACCCTTTGGAACCGCGACAATACAGTGTTACTTCAATTAAACATAGGGGCTTTCGATGCCAATAAACACGATGCGGTGTCTTTGGTAGGTGATGCGACGCAAACGTTAACACAGCTGCATAGCGCGCTAGCACAATGGTCGGCGCCAACAACATGGTTGGAAAAAGCCCAAGTACTCAATATAAAGTGGCAGCAACATTATGAAGATGTGACTTCAGACACCGAAGGTTTACCATCCGATGCGCAAGTATTAGGGGCGGTAAAGCGCGGTTCAAATGCTGGCGATACGATTGTGTGTGCAGCAGGTGGATTACCCGGCGAACTTCACAAACTATGGCGAGCAGAAGGGCCCGGTAGTTATCACGTAGAGTATGGTTTTTCTTGCATGGGGTATGAAATAGCGGGCGGTTTAGGCGTTAAATTAGCCAAGCCAAACAATGACGTCATAGTGGTGGTTGGTGATGGCTCATACATGATGCTTAATGCCGAATTAGCAACATCTGTGATGCTTAAGCAAAAGATTATCGTCATTTTGTTAGACAACCGAGGTTTTGGTTGTATCCACCGATTGCAGCAAGGAACGGGCAATGCACCGTTCAACAATTTATTGGACGATTGTGAAGGTGCGCCTGAGTTGATGCAAATTGATTTCGCTCAACATGCTCGTTCAATGGGCGCGAATGCCGAACATGTTCACTCATTAGGTGAATTAGAAGCAGCGTTAACCAAAGCTAAGAGTAATACCACCAGCACGTTAATCGCGATTAATACAGACCCACATATCAGCACCGTCAATGGCAGTTGGTGGGATGTCGCAATACCCCAAACGTCTAAAAGAAAAGCTGTTGCTGATGCGCATGAAAACTATACACAGCAGCAAGTTAAACAACCGTACTAATTCTTCAGGATCTAGGTTTAAAAGGTAGAGATATGCAAACGTTAGGTAATTATATAAATGGTGAGCGGGTCGACAGCACAAGTGATCGCGATAATTCAGTTTACGATCCGGCCACAGGTGAGGTAATCAGAAAAGTAAGCCTATCTACAGTTGAAGAAACCCAAGCGGCCATTACTGCCGCTAAGCAGGCGTTTGTGACATGGAGTGAAGTAACTCCGCTAAACAGAGCCCGAGTTATGTTCAAGTTTAAGGCGTTGTTAGAAACGCACAAAGATGAACTTGCTACCTTAATTACCAAAGAGCACGGCAAAGTGTTCTCTGATGCTCAAGGTGAGTTAACGCGGGGTATCGAGGTGGTGGAATTTGCCTGCGGCATTCCACATTTACTCAAAGGTGAGCAGTCGATGAATGTGGGGCGAGGCGTAGACAGTTTTAGTCTAATGCAGCCTGTAGGTGTTTGTGCCGGCATTTCCCCTTTTAATTTTCCTGCGATGGTACCACTTTGGATGTTTCCTGTAGCGATTGCCTGCGGAAATACGTTTGTCATGAAGCCGTCAGAAAAAGACCCCAGTACTATATTAAGAATTGCCGAATTACTTACCGAGGCCGGTTTACCCGATGGCGTATTCAATGTCGTCAACGGTGACAAAACATCGGTCGACGTACTAATTACAAATGAAGATGTTGATGCTATTAGCTTTGTCGGCTCAACCCCCATTGCTGAATATGTTTACAATGTGGGAAATCAGCACGGTAAGCGAGTACAAGCATTAGGTGGCGCAAAAAATCACTTGGTTGTAATGCCCGATGCCGATCTTGAGTTGGTTAGCGGTGCACTGATGGGCGCGGCGTATGGTTCAGCCGGCGAGCGCTGTATGGCAATTTCAGTTGCTGTGTGTGTGGGTGACGAAGCCGCAGATGCATTAATTGCACAATTGCAGCAAGAAATAGCGCAAATGCGAGTAGGCCCAGGTTTAGGTGAAGGTGACGAACCTCATATGGGGCCGCTAATCAGCCGGGAACACGCCGCTAAGGTGCAAGAGTATATCTCAGATGGTGTGGAAGAAGGGGCCACACTAGTTGCTGATGGCCGAAACTATCGCGTGTCTGGATGTGAAAAAGGCTATTTTGTGGGGCCGACACTGTTTGATAACGTGACCCCTAAAATGCGTATTTATAATGAAGAAATATTTGGGCCAGTACTCAGCGTTGTTCGAGTGAGTAGTTTTGAAGAAGCGCTCGCACTGGTTAACCGTCATGAGTATGGTAATGGCACCTCTATTTTCACTGCAAATGGAGAAGCAGCCCACGCTTACTGTCACAAAGTGCAGGTGGGTATGGTAGGCGTTAATGTACCTATACCAGTGCCAATGGCGTTCCATAGCTTTGGTGGTTGGAAAAGATCTATTTTTGGCCCACTAAATATGCACGGGCCAGATGGCGTTCGTTTTTACACTAAAATGAAAACGGTGACGGCACGTTGGCCCAAAGGTCAGCAAAACATCAATCACTTTACGATGCCTACTATGAAGTAAAACCCGGGCATTTATCATTTATTAAAAGCCAGTCAGTTTCTCCTGACTGGTTTTTTTGCTTAACAGTGTGAATGATAGTAAGTGAATACTAACTTACGTTAGCAATCATTTTAGGCAATTGTTTCATGTCGTTAAAGCTGGTCACGTGGGGTAATGAAAGCGTTTCATTGTAGCGATTATAAAACAGGGTAGTAATCCCAGCGCGGCTACCCGCCTCTGCGCCCACTTTACTGTCTTCAATAACCACACATTGGTTAGGCGATACCTTCATCATAGCGGCCGCATCAAGGTATATCTGAGGATTGGGTTTGTAGTAGCCTATGTCGTAGGCACTAAAAATGTTGTCGTTAAAGTAACCGCGAAGTTGGCAAACATTTAGGGCATGCTCAATTTTCTGCCGTGGGCCATTAGATACCACGGCTTTTCGATGAGGGAGGTGGTCAAGTGCGTAAACGACACCTTCAATAGGTGTTAAGTGTTTATCGAACAAAGACGCAACACGCTTACGATAAGACAAGATAAAATCATCAGGCAATTCTACAGAATACTGCCGTGAAATAGATGCCATTATTTCAGACAGTTTCATACCGCGATAGTGTTTTACCAAGTCATCTGCATCTAGTGTTACGTCGAGCTCAAGAAACGCGTGGGCAATACCTAAATTACAGAGATACTCACTGTCTACCAACGTACCGTCATTATCGAATAACAGGCAAGATTTCGACATTTAATGAAGCTGCTTATTGGGTCGGTCAGACATATCTAGAACAAGTGTTCCACCGTTAACTATTTCACTGTGGAGCAGATAGGTGCGAGTCAATGGCTTGCCGTTCAGTGTTATGGCGCTGACATATACATTGTCTGCACTGTTGTTACGCGTTCGAATAGTAAAGGTTTTTCCGGTGTAATAGTGGTCATCCAACGTAATGGTAATAGTGTCAAAAAGAGGGCTACCAATATAATAAATAGGATCCTTTTCTACCCCCCCGGTAAGCTGGAAAAGTCCAATTTTCATCAGTACGGCCAAGCTACCCATTAGTCCTTGGTCTTCGTCACCACTGTAACCACGCTGTGGTGACAAATCAGAGTAGACTTTATTGACGACTTTTCGCGACCAATATTGGGTCTTCCAAGGTGCGCCAGCCGCGCTAAAAATGAATGCGGTTTGCATACTTGGTTGATTACCATAGTTAATAGGAATTCTTCTATACTCGCCTTTCGCTTCATCTGCATGTGCGTTACCTGCAGTAAATCCTTGCTTTTCAGCCTCGTTAAAGGCGTTGTCGAGCCTTTCAATCAGCGTTGTTTTTCCGCCCATTAAGGTCGCGAGGCCATCAATGTCATGCGCCACATTCCACGTACCTTGTGCTGGGTTAGATTCAACGAATCCATTTTCATATTGAAATGGATCGAAAGGGGTTTGCCACGAACCATCTGGATTTCTTGGTCTCATATAACCGCTACTTGCATCGAATACGTGACGGTAATTTTTTGAGCGCTTAGCGTACATATCATAGTCGTCGTTATAGCCTAGTGCACCGGCTAATTGTGCTAGAGCATGATCCTGAAAAGCGTATTCCAGCGTCATTCCTGGGCCACGTTTGTGATTACCATACATACTTTCGCCTGTAGGAAGTGGGAATGGAACATAGCCATCATTCTCATAAAAGCGCATGCCGCCGCCAGTATTGGTGTAATGCTCGTAACCCGCTTTTGCCATCATGCCAGCAGTGCTGTGGTTCTTCTTGAGTCCTTCATAGGCAAGTTCAACATCAAAGTCTTGAATGCCTTTCATATAATTTGACACGATAAAAGGGGTGGAAGACGCGCCAGTCATCACATAGGTGTAATTTCCGCCTGATGGACCACGTGCAATCATACCGCCGTCTTTGTAATAGTTGAGTAAGCTATTTGTCATTTCTGAAGCAATTTTTGGATAGGCAAGTGGCCACAACGTTGATATTGTCCATTGAGCTCCCCAGAAAGAGTCTGAATTGTAGTGATTAAACAGGGGCTCTCCACTGTCTAAAAGCGGTATCTGTTTCACTCTGGGGGTACTAGAAGTTTGATCCATATACTGACCATTGGCATCAGAAATGATGCGTCGCCCCTGTAATGCGTGCCAAAGATCAGTGTAGAACCTGCGCTGCTGCTGGCGGGTTCCACCAGACACCGAAATTTTACTCAGCTGTTGATTCCAAATTGCAAAAGCGTCTTCTTTCACTTTATCGAATTCCCAGTGTGGGAGTTCAATATCAATGTTCGATTTTGCATTTTCTTCTGACACGTAGGATATCCCTACTTTCATTAGCAGCGGTTGTTTTGACGGTGATATATTGACCAGTAGGCCTGCGTCTATGCCATTAATAAAATCTACTTTTTCAAAATGGTGCTCGCCGCGCCAACTATCCATATCCTCAATAGGACGGCTGAATTCAACGTGAAAAAAGACTTTGGTTGGACGGGATCGACGGTAAGTGGGTAAATTCGTTATATAGCCATTAATAGACGTCTGCGAAACCTTATGCGCTTCAGCATGGCCAAGATGACTAGGGCCCAGTTGCCCACCTAAATTAAACAAAACCTGCTGGTTTTCGCTGTTAGCGAATTGATAACTATGAAATCCCACCCGTGTTGTGGCCGTTAATTTTACATCGATGTTATAGCGGGATAACTGTAGCTGATGAAACCCAGGTTTTACAATTTCATCATTGTGATTGAACGCAGAATAGTAGTCCGATTTTAATTGTGTAATGGGGAGCTTGGTTGATACGGGCATAACTGACAAGCCTGCAAGCTGCCACGCGTGAACATGGCTAAAACCTTTTACTTCGCTGGAATTGTAGCGATAACCGCTTCCCCATGCGCCGCCCGTTTCTGTATCAGGGTTTAAGTTAACCATACCAAAAGGTAACGATGCAGAGTCAAAGAAAAACCAGCGACTGTTTGCCGTATCGGCAAAAGGATAAACCAAATCGACGGGTTGCTGGTTGGCGAAAGACGGTGTTTGCCAACACAACGACAATGTAACGGCCAATAAAGCCACCATACATTTAAAATTTTTTTTCATGACAATGCTCTGCGTTATCAAAATCTGGACGCACAGAAATATCAACATTGCAGACCAATGTCAAATTGGACCGTCCAAATTAAGCGTCTCCAATCATAATTATAAACATGTCTTCTACGTGTTTGAGATGGCTTTCCATTGCTTGCCTTGCTCCATCTCCGTCGCGCCTACATAAATTTTCGTATATAGCCTGATGGGCTTCAATGTTGGGGTTGGCGCCATGTCTTCGCATTTTTTCAGCAAAGAGACGACTAATTTCAGATGAATCTCGCAAGGTCCACAGCCAATCAACCATAGTGTAAATAGCACTGTTTCGTGTTGCGTGCGCAATTAACCGGTGAAACCTACCATCAAACTGTTCTGCCCCGGTTAAATCTTGCTTACCAACTAACACCGACATTTGTTCGATATAAGCTTGAAGCTTACGTAGTTCCTCGTTGCTGATACGTGAAGCCGCCATTTCGCACGCTTGCCCTTCTAGTAGCCGTCTCGCTTCCATAATTTCTAAAGGGCCAGGGGCATCTTCGGTAATTAGGGCTGGGCTTAGGGTTGATTTCTTTAATACGTAAATGCCAGAACTAGGGCGTATTGCGACAATGCCTGACACTTCTAATGCAATTAATGCCTCGCGTACGGTTTGTCTGCTCACATCATAGCGGCTGGCTAATTCACGCTCTGCTGGCAAGCGTTCGCCAGGTTTTATTATTCCATCACTGATAAGTTGAGCGAGTTTGTCCGCAATTTGCAAATACAGACGTTTAGCACCTGTATTGTCAACGGATGAAAATTGATCTTGTAAATTGGTCAAGCCGATTATACTCTAGAGTTAATAGTCCAGACCAATTTAAAGGTTTCCCTTAGTAACTTCAAGTTACTCTCCCCTAGATTGGTGTACGTTAATGCTTAAAGGTACTCGTATGAAAATAATTGAAGCAAAAGTGATTGTTACTTGCCCCAGTCGTAACTTTGTGACGTTAAAAATTGTTACCGATGAAGGGATTTATGGAATTGGTGATGCTACGTTAAATGGTCGTGAACTCGCGGTTGTTAGTTACCTTGAAGATCATTTAATACCTTGTTTGTTAGGCAAAGATGCTAGCCGTATAGAGGATATTTGGCAGTACTTCTATAGAGGAGCGTACTGGCGCAGAGGGCCTGTTGGAATGACAGCCATCGCGGCAATTGACGTCGCACTATGGGACATCAAAGCGAAAGCCGCTAATATGCCATTGTATCAATTACTCGGCGGCCGCAGCCGCGATGGGGTAATGGTCTATGGCCATGCAAATGGCAACACCATTGAAGAAACCGTCGAGGAAGTGGGCAGGTATATTGATATGGGTTATAAAGCCATTCGTGCGCAAACAGGTGTTCCTGGCCTTAGTAGCACGTATGGTGTTTCCAAGGATAAACTGTTTTATGAACCCGCTGACGCTAATTTACCGTCGGAAAATATTTGGTCTACCACTAAGTACCTAAACAGTGTCCCTAAATTATTTGAGACATTGCGTGATACCTATGGGTACGATCACCATTTGTTACACGATGCCCATCACCGTTGCACACCACTAGAGGCGGCTCAATTAGGTAAGTCTCTAGAACCTTACAAGTTGTTTTGGCTAGAAGACGCCGTTCCCGCTGAACTGCAAGAAGGGTTTAGGTTATTCCGACAACATACCACTACCCCAATTGCCGTTGGGGAGGTATTCTCCTCTATTCATGACTGCCAACAGCTTATTAGTGAACAATTAATCGACTACATTCGCACTACAATTGTACACGCTGGCGGAATTTCACACTTGCGCAGAATTGCGCATTTAGCCGAGCTTTACCATGTTCGCACTGGATTCCATGGTGCTACCGACTTAAGTCCAATTACCATGGGAGCTGCGGTACATTTTGATACCTGGGTTCCTAATTTTGGTATTCAAGAATACATGCGTCATACCGAAGAAACCGACGCTGTATTCCCCCATGACTATCGTTTCGAAGAGGGGGTTATGAAGGTGGGTGAAAAGCCCGGACATGGTGTAGATATTGATGAGTCGTTAGCGGCCAAGTATCCCTATAAGCCAGCTTACTTACCTGTGAACCGACTTGAAGATGGCACTATGTATAATTGGTAGAAACCCTATACTGCGCTAATAATAACGTTGAAATCAGCAGCTGAACCTATGCTTTTACCTTGCTGATTTCATCGTTACTTGGCACGTTTAAGTGGGTTGGCGAAAATTCGCTACAGTCCATATTTCGCTGATCCATAAATCGTTTCACGGTATCTGCGCAATAGGCTTTTCGGCAACACTGTGAAAGCAGCATTTCATGGCGTTGGGCGCGTTCCCGAATAAATTTCACCACTAAGCTACGCAACCACTGCAACCCTGCATCTTGATCTTGACGTTTATGCCACATAACAGAAAGGGGAGAGCTGATGATTTCAATGGGCGTTTCAAACACCGCTAATTCGCCGGAAAATATTTCTCTTTCCAAGACAAGAGAAGGCGCCACGCAAATGAGATCGCTTTCTCTCAGTAGTGGTGTGGCGTTATAGAATTGATTAACCGACATGGCCACGCGGCGCTTTAAACCAAGGTTTGCAAGCACTTGATCGGTAGGGCCAGTCACATCGCCGGTAACCGACACCAATAAGTGATCGGCAGCCACAAAGTCTTCTAAAGTGAGTTGCGATTTTGCCAGCGGGTGATCGGGGCGCATTACCACCACCCAGCTTGGGTCGAGCACGTGTTCTGCGCGAATGACTGAGCCAGGTTCAAGATATTTTGAAAACGTAAGCTCGGCTTCAGCATCTTTGAGAATTTTATGGCTTTCCATATCGTAGTTGGGAATAGCGTGGATGTTGATACCCGGTGCTTCGTTTTCAATCACTTTACGAAGGGGTCCCCACACAATAGAAACGATACTGTCGGTGGCGGCAATACGAAAGGTACGTTTAGCG
>Ga0208030_1000300_pt1 | contig 36234 bp, 46 predicted proteins | sample MalvirDeepMed_M9_FD_184246 | JGI IMG/M metagenome (GOLD analysis project Ga0208030, IMG submission 184246) | Marine viral communities from the Global Malaspina Expedition - Malaspina viral metaG DeepMed_M9 (SPAdes) (version 2) | ecosystem: Environmental > Aquatic > Marine > Oceanic | place...
CATGGCGGCTATGTGGGGGATAGTTTATTATACCGAGTATTCGGAAACAAATCAAATTTATTTTAGGAGTTAGAGATGGCAGATACAGTACCAGCAATGTTAGAACCTGGAGAGTTCGTGATTCGTAAAGATGCGGCTAAGGTTATCGGACCTGGTCTTTTACATATGCTAAATAACGCTGATAGAGTTGGGTTTAACGGAGGCGGAAAACAAGATGGTGGTTATATTAATGAGTACCAGAATGGTGGGTTTATAGATAAACTGAAAAGAACCTTTGTTGATGATGAGGGACTATTTAGGGGTGAGCGCGGTGAAAAAGGCGCGTTCGCTTCAGGTCACAGCAGTTATCCTATAGAGTCTATTTATTCAGGCGATGAACCGCCAACTTATGAATATTCAAAAGCGTATAAAGGTTCAGTACCTTTAGATTTTAAAGGGGAAAAATCTCATTTTCATGGTATACTAGGGAGATTAGCCGATAGAAGATTAAAAAAGGATTTAGAAGGTATAGCGACTGATTTTAGAAGAGAATATGCGCCAGAAGGTGAGGGTCCTTATTCTGCTGGTGTAAGAGAATCTCACAGTGGGGGTGACCCTATTTTAGATTTGCAATATAGAAAAGAATATGAGCCTTGGGGGGAAAAGTTTAGTGATGAACTTGGACAAAAAATAAGGGGGAGTGTTTTTGGCGAGCAGAGGAAAAGACGCTTAGAAGAAGCTCAAAGAGCCATAAGCGGTTTTTCTTCTGATGATTATGGAATACCGGAAGAATCTTCTTACTCACAAAGAGCACGGGAAGCTTTTCAAAGAAAAGAAGAAGCCCCTAAGAATGTATTTCAACTGTTAAAGGGGTTAGCTGGAAAACAACATGGTGGTTATATTAATGAGTATGAAGGTGGCGGCTATGCCGATAGTGCTGATAGTTATTCTCTTTTAGATTTAACGATGCCAATGCTAAATAATAGACTCGGTGGAACTCCTGTACGTGGATATCAGGAAGGTGATTTCGTTGCTGACCCTCGAGGCATTATGGAACAGCAGGGGTTTGGATATGACCCTGAATATGGTGAATCAATACAAGCTTATGACCCTTCACGCGAACAACAGTTAAGAACAGGTATGATGGGTGCAATGCCGAGTCCATATCAACAATCTGGACAGTTCGCAGGTACTGGTGGTTTTGGAGCTGATACTACTGCTAGAAAACAAATGGAAAGACAATATATGGGTGATGTTGCAGGTATGAGAAGTGATTATAGGACTGGTGTTGAATCTCAGATGGCTCAAGATATAGCTTCAGGAACTTATGAATTTACTGAAGCTAGACAGTTACAGAATCCTCTTCAGACTCTTCAGCAAATGACAGCAGGCGGTATGCCACCTAGTCCTTCCCTTAATCAAGAGTGGACTAATACTAATACAAACATTACTTACGTATGGAATGGTCAGAATTGGGTAGAATCTGAAGGTGAAGGTGACCTCTATGGATAACTTTATAAGTTATCTAGAAAAATAAATAAGGATAAATGATGTCTAAAAAAAGTATACTACAAAAATTCCAACGAGGTGGCGTGGTTTTAAATTTACAACCGCCTGGTCAAATATTAGAAAAAGCTGTCGCTGATTTAATAGATGATTATCAATACAGGGTTCGACTAGAGCATGATGAGCGAGAAGCTGCAAAAGATAGACAGCTTAGAAGAGAAGAAATGGATGCTCGATTTGTAGAAAATCAAAATGCTCGTGCAGAGCAAATTAAACAAGCTTCTCTAGATAGAGAATTTCAAGCAAAACTTGTAAAAGATAGTGATTATATGCGAATAGTAAGTGACCAAGAGCTTCCTATTGATGCGAAGATACGTATGTTAGAAAGGATGGACATTCCCCATCAAGAATTAATAGCGGGTAGAACTGAAAGGGATGCATATCAGGCTCGTATAAAAACGGCTAAGCAGGGAGCAGATACCGAAGCCTTGAGGGAGATAAAGTCAGAGTTATCACATGTTCCCCACCGGTATGGTAAAGAATATATATCTGATATTGATAAGTTCAATCAAAATATTACTGCTAAGGATTTTTTAGAAAGCTTAGAGGAAAACCAAGACTGGAACATGGTAACTGGAGGTATTTTACCTAAAGCAACTATTGAAAATGCTGCAGGTGTTATGGCTCTAGTTCCTACTGTATGGACTATGTTTAAAGGTACTCGTGACCAACAAATTAATGCCCTTACAGCATTAATTCCTTATTATAGAGAAGTATATAAGGATGACCCTGAATCAGCTCAAGCTGGAATATCTCAAATAAATAAGGCGTTAACAGATTTACATGTACAAGTTCCTCAAAAAGGAGGAGCTCTAGAAGGAGGAGCTCTAGAAGGAGGAGCTCCAGGAGGAGGAGCTCCAGGAGGAGATGTAAAAACAGTAGAAGAAGAACCTGCAGAAATCGAACATGATATAGAAGAAGGTAAACAATATTTAATTACACCGGCTAAAGGTAAATCTTTTATAGGAGGTTCTAATAAAGCTAAAGCTTTTAATAAACGCGGTGGAAGCTCTACAGAAGTGCAAGGATTTGAGTATACACAGATGGGCATGAGGGGAGGTAGATATTATCCTGACGATAGTGGATTGGGTAAGGCTATGGCAGTTACAGACATTAATGAACCAATGCAGATAGGTGAAGAAGGAGATACTATAGTAGTAGACAAAGATGGTAACAAATATACTTGGATGGGGCAGGAAAAAGATGGGCGTATATTAAACCAATATTTGAAGGATTCTTTAGGAAAAGAAAAGAAGATTAATAATATGATATTTAAAGAAAATTATAAAAAATTAATTTTTAAAAGACCTAGTAGTATACCATCTGTTATATGGGATACATTTAAAGATTCAGAGAAAAATCAGGTATTACAAAAATGGGATAGCGCTTCATCTGAGCAAAGAACTGCCCAATTAAATCAATGGAATGAAGAACTTGGTCTCTAGAAGAATAATCTAAATATTATTTATGCCCGATAATCCTAATCTTTTATTTGATATAAGTCTTAGTAATAGACGAAAAGAACCTACTGGTATTTTTGATATAGATTTATCAGAAAGAAGAAAAATAGAGGAAAATGAAGAAGTTAAACCTTTATTTGATATAGACTTAACTAATCGCACTCCTACAGGTTTACCATCTATAAGTCAAGAAAAAGACCCTGGTTATAAACCTAGAACTATAGACTTTGAACCTGAACAGCATGTAGGCGGAGCCGAAAGATTTGGTAAGGCTTTTGCTGAATCTCTTATTCCATTTGGTTGGTATGATGCTGATTTACCAGAGCCTGAAGGTTTTGGCGAATCGTTGACTCAGGCTATTGGTGGTGTTGCTGGTTTTTTACCTTATGCTCTACTTGCAAAAGTAACAGGCGGTGCATCTATACCGCTTACTAATATAGAAAAAACATCTAAACTCTATAGAAATTTAGCTAAAGCTTCTAAAATAAGTAAGTCACAATGGGTAAAAGAAGCTAAGAAAATAGCAACAGACCCAACTAATCGAATGTTTATGATACGCGGAGCAACTGGATTTATTGGTGGTAGTAAAGCGTATATAAAAGGATTGCAAAGCATAGCTGCTAAAGGACCTGGTTATGTAAAAATGGCTAAAGCTTTTGATGTGGCTCAAAGAAATTTTGTTCCATTTGCGGCTTATGGGCAGTTACATATGAAACCAAATTCTCCATTGGAAGATAGATTCAAACAATTAGGCGTTGATACGCTTACAACTGGTGCTTTTACAGCGTTTGGAGCTCCGTCAACTATCTTATGGTCTAATACTACAGGATTAAAGAAAGCAGGTATGATAGCTGCTGAGTCAGCGGGTTTATTCGGTCTTGGCGCTTGGGGTGATGGCGGTACTACTGACATTCCTTTTCATGAAAGATTGGCTCATGGGTTAGTCTTATCTACTATGCATGGAGTAATGCGGGGGTTAAGTAGGGAAGGTAGTAAACGCCAAATGATAGAAGAGCTTAGAAGGCAAGGATACACTGAAGAGCAGGCTATAAGACTTACATTCGAGACTGTTACAGGCGATAGGATAGTAGATTCTGCTAAAAGCTTGGTAGAAAATGATAAAAATTTGTTTGTATCTAAGGATTATTTCCAGAAGGGCGTTGGAAGACCTAGAAAACAGAAGAAAGAACTTGGCGATTATCTTATTCGGTTTGACCCGAATGAAATGATTGTTAGACCGAAAAATAAAAAACCATATTTAATATATGAAAGATTTTATGCAGAGCCTTCTAAAGATGGTTTTGTTGAGAAAAAATGGAGAGATGAAAGAATAGAAGGTAAGTCTGTTGTAGAAGTTCTTAGAAGATTTAATAATAGATTTATTAGCATTAAAGAAGCAAAATCCGAAGTTCAAAGTAGAGAACAATTACCAGGCGGTCCAACTAAGGGTGAACTTGAAATTCAAAAAGTACATCAAAAGTATGCATCTGCTTTACAGAGAGCGTCTAAAGAAGGTGTAGAGCGTAAAGCTACAGTTACAGAGAGAGCCGACTACAATGTTAAAGGACCAGAATATCTTACTATAGAAAATGAATTACGCAGTCAAATAAAAAGAAATAATTCAGAAATTAATAATATTAAAAAACGATTGAAAAGAAATCGTTCTAGAGTTGGTAAAGAATTAGCTGAATGGAAGAAAGATGAATTAAATTCTAGAATAGAAATGTTAAGTCGAAAAAATAAATCTATAGAAACTGAAATTCAGACTTCTGCGCCTGCAAGGCTTTCGGAACCTGTAAAAGTTGGGAGACCGAAATATAAAGGAGGAGATTTTGTTCGTATTCCTTTATATGAAGGTAATGGTAAGTTTAGTACAGTCGAAGCAGGTATAGGTAAATTTATTGGTAAGTATGATGATGTCATTAAAAGTGAAAGGCTAAGCCCTAAAGATATTAAGACAGGTGCTACAACCAAGCTAAAAAACGCTGATGTCTTTGAAGTTACTAACGTAAAGGGACCTGAGAGAGTGGAATATGTTACGCTGAACAGACCTGGCGTTGACTTAAGGGTATCTCATATTATACCAGGTTTTACACCTTCAAAATGGTCGCCAGCAGGAAGGAGAGGTGGGCCTGCTAGTGCAGGTATAGCTCCTAGCGTTCAAAAACTAAGACCTAAAGCAGATGTTTCTATAGAGGATTTACCATTAGATGCTCCTTATAATAAATTAGCAATACAAAGATATAGCGATTTAGGGGTTAAAGCTGATAGACCGTTCGAGGTTTCTTTACACTATAAAAAACAGCATGGTTCTAAGTGGGTTCCATTTAAGGATATCCATACTGTAGACGCTGAAGCGGCTAAAGGTTTTGCGACTCGCGCAGAAGCAGAGGCTTGGGCTAATGCTAATTGGAGAGGCGTGCATGGTCAGAAATCTATTAGAGAAGCTGAAACATCTCAAATCGAAGCTGTTAATCAGTTTTCTGGTAGCCCTAAGTACCAAGAGTGGCAAACTGAACTAAAAGATATTCAGAATATTATGAGAAGTACAAGTGGGAATGTTCAAATACAAAAAGAAATGGTTAAATTATATTTTCCAGAAAATCAAGTTGGGGAAATTAAACTGTTAAACTTGCCTGAGTTAAAAGAATTAAGGTCTAGGTTTGAAGTAAAAAGAAAATTTGATATGTTACCGGAAGATGTTGGCGTCACTCCTCCACCGTCAGTTCTTAGCGAAGGTATTAGCCCTACAGCTAGAAAAATTTTAACAAAAAACACAGGTCTATTTCCTATTCATACTGTAATCGAATGGATGGGACCTGCAGGTAAGTGGATTTCTAATAAAATGCTGAGGAGTTCACGTGTATATAGAAAAATGATGGGAGCTACTCAAGCAATTGAGAAAGAAGTTAAAAAACTTATTGGAAGTAGAGACTGGCATAATTTAGCTATACATATGGACGATAAGTATATTGCCCTTAGAAAAGGAAAGGATTATCAGAGGTGGTATGATAAAAACTCTGAAAAAAATACTATAGTTGAATTACCTGACGGTTCAAAAACATCCATTAACAATGTGGAATATGCCGCTAATATTATGCGTAATTACTTTGATTCTATGTTTGTTGCCCAATCTAAATCAGGGTATTTAATCAAAGATAGTAGGACTAATAAACAAAAGCCTGTACTTAGAGTGCTATATAATTCAAAACGTATTCTTGATGAAGGTTCTAAAAATATAATAGTTAAAAAAGGAACTGACTATATACCAATTAATAAAATTTCATCTAGAAAACCAAGAAGTGGGATAGAAGAGGAAATTAGAAGTTCAAGAGAAGAAAGAACATTAAGCGCTGAACAGCAAATATTAGACATAGCTCAAGGTAAATTAAAAATGGGAAATGTAATATATACTAGAGAGTACATACCCAAGCTAAAAGGTGAACGTCTAGTAGAATATACTATAAATAAAGTTGTAGATAATGCATATAATAATAATTATTTCCCAAGAATGATTACAGATAATTTCTTTAAAACTATATATAGAAATTCAGAATTAAAAGATGCTGTTCTGTTGGATTTTATTTCGTCCACTCCAGAGATTGAAGTCAAATTGAGAACGAGGAAAATTACTCTTGATGAAGCTAAAGAATTAGCTATGAAAGAAATTAGAAATTTTGATGGAATGTTTAAGCGCAATAAGGTTTTTGGACAAATGTGGACGAGAGTAGCAGATTTACCTACCCATATGTTTTTCTCAAAAGCTGAAAATTCTAATTTAATTAGAATTAAAACCAATAGAACCACCAATGAGGCAGGCGAGGTATTCAAAGTTGGTGATACTCTAGAAGGTAAAAAGATTGATAAGGTTCTTCAAGTATATGATTTTGATTTCCCAGAGATTATGCGTAAATATTCAGAACGTACAGCTCGTTCTACATCTGCTTATGATGCTTTTGGCGGTATCGAGGGATTGAATAAGGGAGAAGTTAATGTCCAGTTGGATAAACTACGTAAGGAAGCAGGTGGCGGAGACGTTGGAGATTTTTATAGAAACTATGCTAAAAAAGCTTTAGACGCTATGGTAATGGGGCAAGATGTTTCAGAGCGTGGACCTGTAGCTAAAATGATATCTAGCGCTGTAAGCCAATTAACAAGAACTAGTGCATCTATCGGATTGTCAGCTCCACTAAGTGGTTTTAAAAATATCTTATTGGGACAAGTGCAAAACGCTACACATTTTCAAATTAGGTCTTTATTAAAATCATATTGGGATTTAATGACAGGCGGCTGGATGGGCTCAAAATCTTTCGCAGAGAGCATAGGGGCTAAGTATACTGGTGTCTATGATTTGTATTTATCTAGTAATAGGGCTAGCGGTTACTGGGACAAAGTATTAAAAACAGTGAGATTTCCTGGTATGATGCAACAAACAGAGATGATTAATAGGATTATTAGCTCTACTATGGGTCACAGAATGTTAGAACTGCATTTAGATAACTTAGCAGGTCTTGGTAAAAAATCACTTATTGCCCCGAGGAGAACTACTTCGCGACATGTTTTAATGGATATATTTAAATTTGACCCTAAAGAAGTTGCTAACATGGTGGAGCGTAGAAGATTGGGCGGAAGAGGATACGATAAAAAAGCTTTAGAAAAAGCTTCTGATTTGTCTCATACTATTACTCAAGGTGTTGGAGATTATCCATATGTTCCGTATTGGATGGGAAAAGACTTTGCTAGACCTCTAACTTTGTTCTATCGCATTGGATATAGGATGACGAATAATATTGTTAACAATGTTATGACACCTGCTATACGTGATGGAAATTTATTTCCAATGATGAAATATGTAGGACTTTCTATGGGAGCTGGTTCTGCTTTATATTCTACATATTATTATTTATTTGATGAGGAGAGGAAGAACAGATTCAAAGACGCTCCAGCTGGTTACTGGTCTAATTTAATCAGAGCAGAGGGTCTAGGTCTATTAAGCAATGCTTTTGATGAATACGGAGAAGGAGTTATTGACGTGTATGCTCCGGTAGTTATGAGAAATTTTGTTGATGTATATAAAGAAGCTATGAATATAGCTGAAGGTAAAAAACGTGCCCCTGAAGCTATAGGAGACCTTAGTAAAAGGACTATAGCTGCTGTTGGCTTTTCTATGAGAATAGCAGATAATTTAACAAAGGATACGCGGAAAAGATATACAGATTCGCGCAGAAGGCAGCGTCAGTTTTTAGATGCTTACTTTAAAGATTGGAATCCTCCTCTTGATTCAGATGATGCTTTGACTACTCGCACTCCTTTTTATAGACACATTAGGAGTTTATTTTGGTATAATGACGAAGAAGATAAAGCTAGAGCTTATTACTCTGCATTGGGATATTTAACAGACCAGATTGAAAAAGAAGGTGTTGCTACTGGGTTAAGTAGGCGTAGAGCGGAGAAAAAAGCAAAAAGTATTTTAAAGTCTATCATCAGCAGACAAAGACCTATACCAGGTAGTTGGCGTAAACGTGAGCGCGGAGCTAAGGCATCAAAATATAATATATATGTTTCTAAATTAGAACGTGATGACGCTTTTGAAGAAATTGAATTGGATAATCTCTATAAACAGAAGAAGAGAGATTTCTGGAGAGCTGTAAGACAGTATAGAAGTAATTACTACGGGAAATAATATGCCGCCCAAGAAAACATTGTTATCGTTATTATCAAAAGGAAGGTATCAAACCTCTGAGGATTTGCCTACTATTCCTGAAATGGCTCACAGTTATATTGACCAAGTAATTGACGCTTATGAGCAGCCGCCACATGAAGACCAAAGAGTGGTTGGTCAAGGTCTAGGAGTTATAGAATATGCTACTCCTGGAGCTTCTGTTGCTGCTCCTTCATCTAAAATAGTAAAACAAATAATAGAAAACTTGCGTAAGTCTAGAGTTAATCATAAGATGGTGGAGAATTTAAATAAAGAGCTAGTTAAAAAATATAAAATGCAGAGCGCTGGGGAACCTGTAAAACTTAAAAAATTGACAGAAAAGGAAAGTATGATAAATAAATCCTTGAGCGCTGCTATGAACCAGTACAAAAAACATGGTACTGTGAAGCCTGGTACTGAAAAAATGTTAACCAAGTTATTTAACATTCAAGGAAAGGAAAACGGCGGATACGCTTTACCTGACGTTACTAGAGTTAATATTTCAGATGATTATTCACTCTATAAACCTGTAAATGAACAATACGGAACTCCAGGAGCTCGCCATAGGGGCAATACATTTTATCCACTACACGCTCCTAGTTATGAAATGATTATGGAAAAATTATTTGAAGATAAACAAGCCCCTTTGTCTATAGGAAAAGCTATGGGTTATCAACAAGATTTCAATAGAACAAGAGAAGGCTCTCGCGTTATAAATAATCTACTAAACAAACTTTCCATAGGCGATGCTCCCGGCGGTTTAGTTCCATATAAAACTGATAGGTCATATTTTCAGCGCAGTCCGAAAACTGGCGAAGTGGAAGAGGTTTTGGGTCGCTTTAGAAGAGCTAAGGATGCTGCGACAGCACCAGACTCTGTCTTTTTTTATGAGCCATCTAGGCAGTATGATATTGAAAAATATGTTCCTACCCATGAGGCTTTTCATGCTAGCCCAGCGATTGATAAATCAAGACTTAATGAGTATAGTTTTCTGGATGATTATACCGGGCATAATAAACCTTTTCACTCACTTTTAGATAGTTTGCGTAAAAATATAGATGCTGAAGAATTAGATAGTTTGCAAAAACTATTTTTAAAAGGTGAAGAATTGAGTAGGCTACCAAAAATACTAAGAAATAACAAGCCTAAATAGAATCATACAATAGCCAAATAAAGCCCAAATTTGCCCCTTAAAGACACTTTTATGTTAGAGTCGGCACTCCATACCACATTATATATTATTTACTCTCTTTCTTGATTTTTAATAATAGAGCTGACAGATAAACACAAGCGTCTAATAGCTCTTCTATAGTCTCTTGTAGCCAGTCTCTGCCATCAAAAACATCCATTTCTTCGCCATACTTTTTAGCCCCAGCTTCAAGTCTTTTTTCTATTAGTTTAATTATCTCGTTATTCATACATCAGTAATATATATAATTACTAACATTAAAATAGAACACGCTACTAATCCAACTATTATACCGGTTTTAAATCCATACCAATACATCTTTCTTCCTAAGTAAAACGCTCGCTGTCTGTATTTATTTTCTAATTTGTTCATTGTTTTTATCGCCATCGCAGAATTGACATGTCTTACATTTTAGTTTAAACCTTGGAAAATCATCATGGATTATCGACACCTTTCTACCCTGATATATATCTTCTGTCCATACATAATCACACTTATCGCATATATATGGAGTAATAAAAGATTTAACCCATCTGTTTCTTATATTACTTTCTTTTATTCTTCTCTTGACGTTACCATGCTTTGGTATAACTGTTACATAGTTAATTGTAGAGTACCACCACCATCCATTCTCAAGTTCATAGAAAGCGTCAATATAATCCTTTTCGTTATAGAGTTTACTCATCGTCGTTTTTGTAGTCTCCACTCTTAAAAGTTTTACGCAACTCACTCATAAGGTTTTCAAAGTCCTCTATAGAGCAGTTCGCCAAAGTTACAGGTCCAACTACTTTATTTTTAATATCTAAAGTAGTATTAATACCCATATGGTACTGAGCTAAGGCAAACTGACTATAGAGTTCGTACCTGCGTTTTTCTTGCGTTTCTTTAGGAGCGAATCGCCACTTAAAAGGGGACTTTTGAGCTTTCTTCTTCGGCATTATTATCCGTTTCTACATCTTCAGATTCTTCAACCGATAAGGATAGATAAGATAAGCCTTTCTTGGATGTATTTCTCCAAGCGGCTATTCTATATCCACGACCTTCTACGTTTAGCTCGCCAATTAAATCGGGTCGCTTATCTCCATCTTCTTTGTAGCTGTTGTTAAACAACGCTCCTCTGTTTTCTTTTGTCATATGAACAACTCCTGTTGACATGTTCGTTTGTGTATTATCTTATGGTACTCAGGGTTTAACTCAACGCCTGTATAGTGTCTTCCTAATCTTTTTGATACCATTGCTACAGTACCGCTACCCATAAATGGGTCTAATACTAATCCGCCTTCAGGGCTACCTGCTAGAACGCATGGTATAATTAAATCAGGGGGAAACGTAGCAAAATGAGCGTCTGAAAAAGATGCTGTATTTACTGACCATACATTGCGCTTGTTACGCATCTCTGAATCTTCACCAATAGATTCTTCCTGTATGGATTCGTAATCAAAATAGTATCTAGGTTCTTTACTTAGTAAAAATATGTACTCATGAGACTTGACGCATCTATCCTTTGTAGGCTCAGGCATAGGTGCAGGTTTATGCCATATGATATCTTGTCTAAGATACCATCCATCAGCTTGCAATGCAAAAGCAACACGCCAAGGAACTCCAATTAAATCTTTTGGTTTTAAACCGCTTACATTACTAGGGCGTAGAGCCTTGTCAGAGCCCCTTTTAACGTGAATATCATCCTTTGTGCTCATACCTTCACCGCCTGACTGACCTGTGGAACCTGCATAACTATCGCCAAGGTTTAACCATAGGGTGCCATCATCTCTTAGAGCGTGTCTAATACCTCTGCATACCTCTACCATAGATTCTACGAATCCATCTACGCTATCTTCTAGACCTATTTGATTATCCTCCCTAACTGCTCCGCACGTGGGACAAGCTGAGTTCACTTTTATTTCCCGCGAGCCTACTACCGAACCTACGTTGGTTTCCTGCTTACCGCCATACTCCCCACGTCTATCTCTCTGTGTTCTATGGGTGCAATTTTCATTGCCGCCAACCCATGTAGACGTTCCATAATCTCGCAAGCCCCAGTACGGAGGAGATGTTATGCACGTATTAACACACTTCTCTGGAAAATCAAACAACTTTGTTCTAGCGTCGCCAAGTATAACTTTGTCCATTATATCCATGATTTTCCAACTATGTATTTTACAGGTATGAGAACTATTTCTGATTTATGGTCGTCGCCACCATCTACTATTCTAGCTAGTTTCATACTCAGTAATTTTTTAATGTACTTTTTTAATTTTTCTACTTTGAAGGTTAGAAAAAACTTCATGTCTCCATCAATAGTGAATACATGAGCCCACCACGTAGCTTCTGTTGTAGATATGCCGCTCATTCTTCCGTCATAGCGTATTTCTATAGCCATGTTTCCTGTTGTAGCCCATATATCACGTTCAGTTTTGACTTCAATCTTACCTTCGCCTTCAAATATATTCCTAACCTTTTCTTCATATATTTTACCGAATTTTAGGTCTATGTCAAAATTAGCTGGACTCATTAGACCTGAAATCTCTTTTCTGTGCGTGCATATCATACAGCTCCATTAGTCTTTTCCAAGCTGCTCCTTCACGCTTAATCTTACCAGCTTTAAATAGTCTCTCATACATCCTTATAGCTGATGAAACGGATATATGCCAATTTTGACTGTTGCGCTTACTCATTTATAAAATCCTTTTTTACCAATGAAAGAAGTAGTAGGTAGTGTTCAAGCTCAACTGATATATATGTAGGCATATAATCAGCTTTGAAGATAACACCAACTTCCTCTTTTTCAGGGAATATCCACTTTGGTGCTCTTTTTCTTCTCTTGCATCCATAGAATTTATGTTCTATTTCTATGTCGCCTTGCTCATGTTGAGCACCGCCTCTATCTCTGTTCTTAGAATCAAGCTCAAAATCTTTAGCTAGTCTCACCGCTTGTCTCTGAAGTTCCGCTCCCCTCTGCCTGTTTCTCTTGCCCTGCTTCTTGAAGTTCGTTTTCTTTTCTGGTTGTTTTTTCTGCGTATTCATTTATTTTCTCCACTAAATCGTTTAAATCACCTTTCATGTCAACATAAATCTCAAACATATTCATAGAAGCTGTCATTCCGGGCATAACAATTTTATTTATGCTATTTTCTATTGAAGATACCTTATTAGCTAGAGCCGATAACATTAGCTCTATTTCTCTTATGGTCAGTTTTTTCTTATTCGCACGACTCACAATCGTTACCTCTTAACCTTTCATCCGGCAAATTACTAGATTTATTATTTGCCGTATCGTATTTGTTAACTATTTCATTTATTCTTAACAACTCTGCATGTTCGCCCATATTTAAAGTTTTAATTAAACTTCGCAATGTTTTTAAACAGTTTACAATGAACTGGGCATCTTCACCTTTATAATGAACCGACATGCTTTCCTCTTTCTTTTATTAGTCTGTAAGAATCGTTTACTGATTCATCGACATCGTTAAAAATAGAACACCTATCTCCTATAACTCCCAATCCAACGCTACCAGTTCTTCCGTATCTGTTTTTACCTAAAATTACTTCAAGTTCATTTTCCCCGCCTTGACTATCCATGTAATTATATCTCCAATCGTAGTACATAAAAAGTATCATTTCAGCGTCTTGTTCTATTGAACCTGAATCCCGTAAGTCTCGTAATATAGGGCGTTTATTAGCCCTTGATTCACATTCTCGATTAAGTTGAGAAACAAGTAGACAGCACATGTTGTATGTTTTAGCGGCACGCTTATATTGCTTCATAATAGAGTCTACACGAAGTCTATTATCATCAATACCAAAAACGTCAATAAGACCTATGTAGTCATCCACTACAACATCAGGCTTGTGTTTTCTAATTTCTCGCATAGCTTGCTCTATATCAAATATATTATCAAACATCAGTAAATTTTGATATTTATTTTTAATATGTTTTTTAGCTAATTCAAGGTCGCTTACTTCAAAATCTGCCATATTTTCAGAGCGGAGACTATCATAATTCAACACTTGAGACTCAAGAACAAAAAGCTTTTTCATCATTTCAACATTACTCATCTCTCTATTAAAAACAATAACTTTATTTCCTGAGCGTATAAGTTTTCTAACAATGTTTAACATCATAGTTGACTTGAAGTGACCTGGGCGACCTGCTATTACTGTTATTTCACCTCTTGTCATTCCGCCTGTCATCTTATCTAGTTTTCCGTACCCAAATGGTATGAGACTATCATGAGCTTTAATATGTTCAGCCGTTTCATCTACCAAGTTGCCAAGGTCGAATTTTTCACGAACCCTCATATTCAGCACATCTTCTATTTCGCTATTAATAGCCTGTAAAGCATTGTATGCTTCATCAATAGGCATATCTATTGTATTTTTAATAATCTCAGCTTTTCTAATTACTTTCCTTAGTAACCATTTTTCATAAACTATCTTGGCGTAATGCTCAGCATTTGATATGGAAGCAACATTTTCTATTAAGCCGGTAAGATAGTAAGCTGATACATCATCATCACCTACGATTTTTATTCTAGACATCACAGTTACAACATCTATTACCTCATCTCCGCTTTTACGCATAGACTGTATTGTATTCCATACTCTCTGATGCTTTGAATCGTAAAAAACTTCTTCCTCTGGAATATATTCTCCGACTTTATCTATCACGCTATTATCTATTAGGATTTGACCTAATAATGTTTTCTCGGCTTCGGGAGCGTGTGCCGATATCTGCCTTGTATTTATTTCGCTAAATACCATTCATGTTCACCTTTTATTTTTCTACGTTTTATATTGTGTCCAAAAGACTTTAAAAATCCAATTTGAGCGTCAACAAAATATTCATTGTAAAGAATATTAGCTTGAGTTCTAGTGAGTTTTCCATAATCTGTCAGATGAGATAATAATATGTATGCGTTTGAAAAATCATCACAACTAATCAATCTAACACCTTTGTCATCTTTGCTACTATCTCGTGGTTAACGCCATACTTACCTTCCCATTTATTTTCGAAGGCGTTAATTTGTACTTTCTTACCGACTACATTTTCATCTAACAATGGTGGAAGCTCATAATAAACTTTTCCATCTTTCTTTATTTGTTTAAGCGGTATCTCTAGGCTTTCTAAAAACTTTTTATAGAATCTATTGCGCTTTGTCTCATCTCCCTTAAACCTAAATATACCAGAGTCTCTAATATCTTCACCTCCGCACTCAGGGTGTTCTTCTTCAATGGTATATATCATCCAATATATATCACATTGAACGCCTGTTCTTGTGGTTACATTCTGTTTAGTCTTTAGACCTGATATAACAGCTCTATATGTTCCGGGTTTTAGAGTAGATACGCTATCTTCTATATAGTAAGATTTTTTAGGTGAAGCGGAGTCCACTAAGTCATCTATAGCGCTCATTCTTCAACAGTAGCTTTAGATTTTAGTTCTTTTATTCTATCTATAGTCTTTAGATAGTTCTTGGAATTTACACCGCCATCTTTAATAGCTTTATCAACCATCTCTATATTTTCTGCGTCTAAACCATCCATCTCTTGCCTGACTATACTTTCCCAATCAACTGTTGTTTTACCGCTACCATTAAATTTAGCTTTCATTGTACTTACATATTTGTTGTCATCAAACAAACCCATAAATACATCAGCGTTAAATCCTAACTTCGACAAACCTTTTGTAAGAGCATCTGTAGCTACTTTTTTAGCAAAGTCGTCATCAATGCGATTGTTAGAATGGTATTTAATAGATGAATGTATAGGAATCTCTCCAAGTTCGCTTTCATATTTGTACCACAATGTAGCTTGGTACAGAACAAGACCTGAATCTTCATACTGTGCAAAGCGCTCATCTTTAACTCCCCAACCTATACCAAGCGGACCGAATTTTGCAGTAGCTTCGCGTACTTGGTATTGGGCTCCAATAGCGGTAAACCCGCCTCTTTGATTTACTTTTGTAGTGTAGCGTGGGTCTGTGTTTTCTACGCTAGACCAAAGTGATAGATTTTTACTCATTGTAATCTCTCTCTTTATTATCGTTAACAACTAATCCCGCAACAACATAGTATATATTTTTAACTTGCTGTTCGTTTAGGGTATTTACTAATTTTTGCGATATCCCCCTTTTAAGAAGGGTTTTTCTCATGATGTTTATATCATGGTCTTTAGAAGCTTTAAGAGGCTTTCTCATCGCTTATAGCCTCCACATACACTTTTATACTGACAATATGAACATTCCCATTCATAGGTAGGAGAAGCACCAATCTCTAGTTCCGGTGGTGTTTCACTACCAATTACTTTATCATGACACTCTTCCCAGTACGCTTCAGCTTTATCTAAATATACCATAGGTACATCAACCTCACGCATGTCAGAAGTATTTTTATTATAGTAGACTAATTTCATACCGCTTAACCTTCCGTAGTTTTCAAGATACCAAAGTCCATATGTAGCTAATTGCATCTCATACTGAACGGAAGGGTTATTATTTTTTGCCGCACCAAACATCTTTGTCCACTTAAAAGAATTGCATGTTTTTATGTCGTATAAAACATCATCATCAACTAGCGCTAGGTCTATGAAACCCCTAACATTGAATCTGTCCAAGAATAATTCTTTTTCTATGAATATAGGGCGAGCTTCTTGTTCAGCGTACATGCGGAGAGCTTCCTGTATGTCCTCATGTATAAGATTGCCCATTCTAAAAATGCGGAGTGTTTTATCATTAAAACCATCTCCTTCCATTTTAGCAACAGATGCATACCAATGCTTCCGCATACATAGACCAGAGCCAGATGAATGAAAGAACTGTTCCTTCCCGCTGTAGCGAGAAGATTGAGTCTTTTTATTTTCGTCAGTTAGATACTTGTTGTAAATTTCTTGTATTTTCATTAGATGTATTTAACTTGTTAAAAGCAGTAGAATTTTTAACGCATTTTTCTACAAGTGATGTTACTTTATCTTGTACGCTGGTATCTTCATACGCGCAGATAATCTTTAGTTGCTTATAAACATCCTCAGGGCATCTGAAAGAACATGTTTTAATCGCCGTTCTTTTTGTTTGTTTCATTTTGAACTCCATTTCGTTATTTGAAATTACCTTATTTAAAATCTTTTTCATAGTGTTTTTTTTAAAACATTTGAACTTCTATATATATATATAATATACCTATACGCTACTATAACTATACTATATAATAACTATTACTAATTATATTACTATATAATAACTAATACGCTAAAGCTACGCTATAGAAAAGGAACTCCTTATCGCGCTCACAGGGGCGAATTAAAGGAAAAAACTATAACGTAGCTTAACGTATTGTATTCATTACCAGATGTTGAATCCTCCGCTATTCTCACAGAAGTTAAGGAATCGCTTTACTTCATTTTCGTCAATATCATAATGACAGAAAAAAGCATTAACCTTACCAGCTCCATGACAAGCGTTACATCCTTTGCACTCTTTAGCCCACTTGTAACCAACTTGTGGGCTCGCTTCTTTATCCATAGACTTGACTAAAGATTCAACGGAATCTTTATCATCGCCATATTCCAGTCTATCATGGTGTTTTAACCATTCCTTTTTAGACTGCCATCCTTCCCATCCTTTACGAGTACCAGTTCCTTCGCAGATAGAACATGTTTCTTTTGGTGCCTGTTTTTTCATATCATTAAAAGCTTCAATGAAATGACTAACACCGCCATCATCAATAGCATCTTTTAAGCGTTTAGATATTAACTCACACTTTTTAGATGATATTTCTAGACCATCATTATATGTTCCACGCTCAACATCATCATCAGTAAGAATGTCATCACATATTTCAGTAATAAGCCCCCATAGAGGACGCCATCCCCATACATTACTACGGAAATAAGCGCCATCTATGCGGTTTACGGTCTCAAAATATGTAGACCATTCTTCTTTTGATGCGTCACTTGAGGGTTCATGGATGTCAACACCCGATGGCGATATACCATACAGGTCGAATCCCATAACTCAGAAGAACCTCACTTTCTCGCGGCTCTTAAAGTTGTAAACCCTTTCAAGTTCTCTGATATAATCAGAGGCTTGAGCGCACCTTGGAAAAGTGCCAGTGATTTTCAACTTCTTAAGCATCTGTTTATGGTTATAGTCTGGATGCGTAAGAATATCTACGAACGCAAGGCAAAACTTATACATTTTACAATGCGGTATGTATTCTTGCAAATCAGACAATGCACTTGCAGTTTCGTACGCATTATTGTAACCTGTACCAGGAAATTCACCTGATTTGAACGCAAGTTGGTCACTCACGTTACATTTTCCAAGCCACAATAGTATGCCAGTTGTTACTGATAAACCGAAGTTATCAATGTAACCAGCAAACGATTTGTACGGATTCAGCCCAAGCATTTGATACATATGCAGATAATCCCGCATATTCCATGCATTTTGCTGATTGTTTACAAGCGCTATTACTTCCAGGTCAATTTTACCTTTGACCATCACATACCATACAGGTATCTTTAGCTTCGCCGCAGCTACAAACCTGTGCTGTCCATCAATTATGTGATAATTACTTGTTACCACAATAGGAAAGCACCGCAGAAGGTTCTGCTTTTCAATAGACTTAACCAGATTCTCCACTTTATTCATACGGACATGGCGATTACCCTTTATCAGGGTAAATTTCGCGTAATCCGTAGAAGCGTGGATAGCATCGCCTACTTTAAAGTCGTCATCTTGTCCGACTTCATATACAGTACCATCTACGAGGGTTTGTTCAACGGCGGTACGTTTAGTAGTAGCCATTGTACTTCCTCTTCGCTTTTTTGTTAAGTTAGCTTAATCCTCTTGATTAAGCTTCGTATCTTTCATCGCTATTAGCAATAAAATCAATATCTTTAAATGACACATTACCATCTTCAACTTCAGATGTGAACTCTTGCGAAGATACCTTTTCACATCCATAAGATGCCAGTAGACTGCTAATCATATATGATATTTCATTATTAATATATGTTAACATTCCTTCCACTTCATAATTACGTCGCAATGAATAATGACAGAGAAAACCATATTTTTGTTGTATTGTATCACCATCGCCAAGTCCTTTTTTCAAAGCCATTACCATTATTGGCGGCATTAAACCAGTGTCTTCTTTGAATCTGGACGCAAACCGTTGCCACTCGCTCATCATTGTGACGCAAGCTGCTAGATTATAACTTGCCATTCCAAAGTAATCTCCAATCTTACCGCCTTTGTTTCTTATTGCTTTTTCGCTTAATACGAAAAATTCCTGCCAAGACTCAACGTCTTTGTCATCTACTGACGTTCTAACAATCTTTTGCAGAGCGCTAGACATTTTTAACGTTTCGTCTGCGAGAGTAGCGTCATCATCATCAGGATTGACGCTAACAAAGATGTTTGTATCTTCAGCTTTACTGAAGGCATCATCTTCATTTTTGATATGTGTCGCTAGCATAGCAAACTCCTTTTTGTTTTGTTTTGTTATTATTTAAGTTTTTTAGCGACTTTTATTAAATCTTCCGGTTCATCTATATTCTTAAACCAGTTTACTCTCATATTTTTATACATGTAATTAGATGTATTAGAGGTAGTTAAAAGAATGATATTATTTCTTTTCTGGTTTTCTTCAACAACCTCTGTAGAATCGCCATCTGTAAATATAATTATATTCCGATTTTCCAGATAACTCCAACGATGAGCGTTATTTAGCACATCATCCTTATTATAAATGTAATAAAAATCTTTATCACGCGGAGAATATGCCTTTATTATCCTTCCATTAGGTGCGTCATATAGTTCTATATCCCCAAATCTTGCGGCTATACTAGCAATCTGTGAATAAAAAGATGCCTGGTTTTCGCAACTTGGCGACGAATCTAACATAATAATTATTCTGTCTTTTTCAAGGCTCTTTTTACAGTGATTAATATTTTTGCGTGATACAACTCTTTCAGCAATCATCCTCTCGCACCAAAAATCATCGCCTTCTGTATCTTTTCCAAAGTTATCTTCGCCAAATTTATATATCATTCTAGCAAACGCTGATGACATTCTATTTAATTTACTATAGCTTGCGGCTAAACCCATAGATTCAGCTTCCCATAAATTAACTTTATTTGATTTTATCGCTACTGATAAGGTGTTAGAACTACTGTAAACCTCGCCATTTTCATAATAATCATCAATTTTCACGCGCTCTCCATTAGTTAATTGACTCCAAGAGATGTTGTGATTTTTTCTATCCATTAAATCTCTATTCATTTTGCGCTGAGATTCATTTTGAACGCTATTAAATTTCTTATTAGATAAATTATTTTTTGATAAATTTTGTTTAAACGCCCTCTTCCCTGCCCGGGCAGAAAATTTAGACTTTATTCCATGAGCGGAAGCCCTGCTGGTACAAGACTTCCGCTTCGTAACGGTACTGTTTTTGTTAGTAGTACCGCTTTTACTGGGAGACACTGCGTTATCGGCGTGATTATTTTCCCAGTCACGCCAATTTCTGTTAATCTTGCTCAAAGCGTCTCCTGAACTTACGTAGTTCGTTAATCGCATTCCTGACATCTGATTTAAGTTCATCTGAATCATCGCTATAATAGTTATCATGTTTAAATACTCTGATAAAACATATGTAGCCAAATGATTCAATCATCATAAACCTTGAATCTGGCGATATCATTATTGATTTTCTGTAACTCCATGAGCGATTAGATAGTTTTGAAGAAACTTCTTTTATGTCCGCTTTAAAACAAGAGTAGAATGGTATCCTACCCAATCCTTTTAAAGCGTAATAAAATAGTTTTATATTTGGCATTGAATCAACGTATAACTTCGCATACGCCTTGCCAGTTTCTGAACCAGCATTACCAACTTCAAGAACTATACCGCTACCAGACATCACATATCCGCCATCAAATTCATTGAAATTAATAGACTTCAATAAATCACCTGACGCTTCTTCAAATCCATCATGCCCATGTTTGTAAAACGTAGAACATATAGACATATCGCAAAATCCGTTATGTTTAGACAATCTCTTTATCATCGCAGTTCCAAGGTCGCTAACAGCATTACCATTATCGAGTGTAGTGAGTAAGTATGATGTTATTTTACTTACATCTACTATTCCAGGTGATACGCCATTAAACTCTTTCCCTAAAACATTATAATGCTTATTGATTTTAAACAAAGGAATAATATTGCGTATTCCATTTGAACCAACAGGCACTATAACGCATAATCCATCTTCATGAGTCCATCTTAAATCAACATAACGGTCTGATTGGTGATTAAAGTACTTGCGAGCTATAATTTCGTCTTTAGAAGATTTATGAACTTCATATTTGCGAAATACAAGTCTGCGAGCCTCTTCACGCGAACATTCTTCGTATTTTAGCATGACTTCACCATCAATGTCTCTGCCGCTATTTTCCTTTTCCTCTACAAGATTATTAAACGATACGTAATTATGTACATCAATAGGTTTATCCATTATGATTGTATCGCCAATTACACTTGACCATTTAGGAAATTTTGCGTCATCCGCTATTTCCCTGGTCATTTGCACAACTGCGTCATAAGACCTATTGCTCTTCTTGAATACACCATATATACTTTCGCCTTCAGGTAGTTCTCCGCTATCATCAATATCTGTATTGAATTTCTGAAATTTGTATAGTTTCGGCATAAACCGCTCTATATCATTTTCATCATCAACTTCATTACAGTTTTCATATGCGGAACTATTAAGTTTCTTTACACCATTAGAACTGGCATAAATATCCTCAATATCTTTACCTTCAGCGTCTGCAAGTAATTCATGGTTTTCTGCGGTCTTGGTTATATACTGGTAAACTAATTCGTTCCAGTCTGAACCTTGACCAAGAAAATCAATAGCGTCAAGTAACTGACGTAACTCTTGTATTGTAGCTGGTTTGGGCATATCTGCAATTAAACAACGCTGATAAAGAGAGATAGCATTTGGAATGTTAGCATGTTTATCATGCGTGTTCTCTAATGCTTTTCTCACAAGTTTTGGATGTAGCGGCTCCATATCAATTTTAGGAAATCTTCGAAGCAGTGCCTCTGAAAAATCCCGCTCATCGTTAGCAGTGAAAAATATCATCAGATTATCAAGGTTCGCTTTTATCTCTTCCCCCGGAATTGACAGTCTACCATACTGCAGAAAATCTAACATGTAGCCATCTGCGCTTGGTCTTGTCTTATCCCATTCATCCAATACCAGAACTACTTTTTCTGTATTAGATGCAATTACCGCTTGATACACCTTGCCGTAAAGTATTTCTACTCCACTTCGTGTATCTTCGCTAGGAAAGATTCGCATCAATAGGTCATCTTCGCGAGTACCTGCTGAACACTGGTGAAAGAACATCTTACGATTCAGAACATCAGATAGTACATGCGGCAGATAAGATTTACCAGTACCTGCAGGTCCGTACAGAAATGCACCGCCAGTTGGCTTTGCAATCATAGAGGTAGCTACACGCGAAGCAAAGTCTACATCGCAGATGTATCCTTTTTCATTTAACCCTTTGTGTAGCGATTCTACGGATAGTTGTTCCGACATACGCTATTCCTTTTTCAGTTATTGTCTTGTTATCTCCGCTCATATCCTTCGTGAGAAGGGACTAAACGCGAAGCTATACTGTTTTTTGTAATATTAATTTAAATAAATCTTCTGAAAGTTCATTTATACTGATAAGAGTTTCTTCAGCGTCTTGAACATCTCCTGATATTAATTGCATATCATTTATAATCATTGATTTAAGTTCTGATTCTAAACTTTTACATGTTCCGCCTATATGTAGTATAAAAGCGACTTTCTCCATGCAACTATCCATTTTAGATTGCGCTTGTTCATGACTTTGACGCATAGAAATCTTTAGACTATCTAATTCTGAAGGTCTTTTAGCCAGTTCAGATGTATTTTCAATTATGTACTCCCATCGCTTTGTACTGCCGTTAATTATAGAGTGCATATCTGACCAGTCTTTAGTAACGCCTTCTATTTCACCAACTATCATTTCAAACGCTTTTACTGAAGGCATATCTTTTATGTTTTGCACTTCATTCATAGCGTGTCTCCTGGTTTGTTTGTGTTTACAAACTTTTTCTTTAAATATTCTGGTGATACAATCTCGCTTACTTTATCATAAGCATCATTATCTTCAGCGATTAGTTTACCACCTCGCTTTATAAATTGTTTATTAATAGACACCCAACAGTAAATCCCGCCATCCTTTACCAGTTCCATGACATTGTCAAAGAACTTTTCATTGGCTTCTATCTGGTATTTCTTTAGCATTATATTAGTGGCGTCATACTGTGGTTTGTGGGTATATGGAGGGATAGAGGAGAAAATAGCACAACGCCACATATCTTACTCGCTAATCTATAATAGATTGCGTACAGTTGTTCTTTGCTATGCTTATTTGCTTCGCTTTTACTTACATTAAATCTTTTGGCAAACCAGTCCGCTAATTGATATTTATGCTTATATGGACAGCGTGCATATCTCATGCGTCTATTACCTTGTTTAGTTTAGTTCTAAATTCTAATAAATCTATTTGTCCAGTATAAAATAAATCTAATAATGTTTCCGCTCGGTTTATTTTCCGCTTATACATTACCCTGTCTGTTATATATTTCTTGTCGCCGTTCTTATCTACAATCCAATTATTAGCGCACAATGTTACAAGTTTATCAGGAATATATCTTGCGTTTGGTATATTTTTATACTTATCTATACTTGGCGGTTTTACATCACTATTTATGGTACATGTGATGCTTTTTCTTTTATCGCCTGGATTATATGAGATGACTATTTTTTCTGTTGTAATTTTTCTTAATGCGCTATACTTTTTCACTAACGCATGGTATAAATCTTTACCGCCATGAGGTATAATATCGCTATAGGTCTCTTGGTTCTGGAGTGTGGCTTTTATATTTATTGAGTGTTTGCTGATGTTTAATATAATCATTTAATGTTTTTTTACTGTGTCTTGAAATAATGACAAAAAAAATGAGTGCCGATAAATTAATACCGACACTCATATACTAACTGTTGTTATTTGGTTTTAGTTTTCAGAGTCTCTTTAATGCTATTCTTAATAGCACTAACTTTATCTGCTTTCCATTGGTTTTTATTAGGCTCTATTATTCTACATAATAGACTCATTTCCACTAATTTACCGTCAGCATCTAAAGTATATCCTTTTCTCCCTTGTGGGCTGATATATTCTAGATTACTACGAAATGCTGAAGTTACCGAAGTATCAACCTTGGTGATAACTTCAGTGGTTGCTATATGGTTACGAACTCCATTAGGAAATTTCGCTCCCGTAGACTCCATGCTTTCTTTCATGGTCTGCCATTTTTTCTCGTCAAATTTACCATGATTATCTAAGCATGTCGCCTTTAGCATCTCTACTTGTTTGTTAGTGTACTTAACCTCTACCAATGGAACTGTCCGGGTTTTATCCATAACTGTCTCCATATTCGTTTTGTTAGGGGTTATTTTCATATAAGAAATTATAGAGAATAAATGAGAATTCCTAAACATGTTTTAAAGTTTTGGTGTGTGGTCATAGATAGACCAAGCACACCGAAACAATAGTATATATTACTTTTGCTATAAACTATGAAAAGAAGTAGTAGAAGTAGACATAATATATATTATACGACATTCTGTATTATACATAAGGTTTATTATACGACATTTAGATAATAAATTATACCTCCCTCCCGCCCTAATAATTAATTCAACTAAAAAACCAAACGCCAAAACGGAACTATGGGGGTATCCACGATAATAAAAGGTAGACACACATAATAACTATATTTTTGAAATTTTTCGCTGTTTTTCAACCTTTTCTCTATTTTGCTTATTTTTCCATGTTAGACTCTATTTTCCACTTCTGCTAATATTTTTCTGGAAAATTCTAGAAATCTATAGTATACTTAGCGTATAGCGTAATAATATAGTAATAGTAATAATAATAGTAATAATAGAGTAATAGTATAGTACTATAGCGTATAGTAATATAGCGTATAGATATATAATATATATATATATATATAATATACAAGAAATCAGCGATTTTTTTCTGCTTGATTTACATTATTTTTAGGGTGTAACTTACCTTTGTGCAAAAAAGTGATAAAAGAAGAATATTATACACTGCTAAAAAACATTGCTGTAACTGGTTTCACGGTAATTGCATTGGTGGCGTATTCTATATTCGGGATAATTCTCTCCATATGCTTATGGATGAGAAGTTGGCTGGCAAAAGTTGTGTTGCGCACAAAAAATGTAGATTTTTTCAAGAAGTAGTGATACCTGGGATAAAGGATGAATATTACAACATTTGATGCCGAGGCGTTTTTAGTGGATGCGGAGTCGTTTTTCTACTTACATTGCTGCGATTGTAACTTACGCCACTTAGTGGTGTTAGAAACTGTTGGAAATGGTTCTCGTGACTTTAAGGATAATGGTGGAATGGTTGCTATAGCAATGTCTCGTGATGATGAGGCTACGAAACTTTCTCGTAAAAAGGATAGTATTGTAGTATATAAGCGTAAACAGAAGGAAAAGAATGGCAAAAAGCAAAAAAAGTAGACGTAGAGCAATAATCATACCTGATGTTCATTTTCCGTTGCAGTGTGATAATGCTATAAATGTAGTCCTAGAAGCTATAAAACTAGTAAAACCTAATATTTTCGTATGTTTGGGCGATTTAGGAGAGTGGAAGAGCGTTTCACCTTTCAAATATAAGCGCAGAAAGCGTCCACCTCTAGAAATAGTGCTTAAAGATGTGGATAAGGATGCTAAAGCTGTAAACGAAGGACTTGATTTATTTGATAAAGTATTGAAATCAGTAAAATGTGATAAAAAGTACATGATTGAAGGAAACCATGATGATTGGCTAAATTCGTTTGTTGAGGAATATCCGTACTTACCACAGTATAAATTTAAAAATATCATGAATTTGGAGGATAGAGGGTACATTTACTACCCTTATGGTAAATTGTTACAGATAGGTAAATTGTTCTTTTATCATGGTGGACACTACTCTACGGTGTACCATACAAGGCAACATGCTATGAATTTAGGGAAAAATGTCCTATATGGGCATATGCATGATGTACAAAGAATTGGAGTAACGCACGTTGATGGAGCTCATCACGCGTTTAGTCTAGGTTGTTTAAAGGATATGTCCGCCGAAAAGAACCGGTGGTTAAGAAATAGGCAAATAAACTGGTCACATGCCTTTGCTGTGGTTGATTGGTTTGATAATGGAGATTTCAGGCTGGATGTTGTTGATATCCAAAATGGAAAAACGTTTCTATGGGGGAATATGATAGATGGAAACAAGAACCCGCGTCAGGGGGGTATTAGTCAAAATAAGACTATCAAGTAAGAACGGGAAGGGTAATGACGCGGTATCGCAAAGTTAAGAACATCATGCAGCCGTTATTTGAAAATGAGGACGAGTTTAGGAAGGTTTATCCTAAAGACAGTCTTGTTGGTGACTGGAGGGATGGAGAGCTCAATGATTGGATACTTACTGACGATAAACAGGTATGTAGGGTCATAAAGCGCGGAAAGTGCGAAGGTAGGGCTGATTACATTGTCACTGTGCTTGGTTCGTATTCTGTAGCAACAAAAGAGTTGCTTGCAGGGGATATGCCTAAAAACATCTACAGTTTCAGTAGAGACATGAGTAGAACCGTACATAGGCGCGAAAAGAAGAATATATCTCAAAATGAGATAATGTTTGCTAAATATGTAGCTCAAGGTGTTAAACCTGTAGAAGCCTACCTAAAAGTCTTTAAAACTAAAAATGAGAAGTATGCACAAACTCAGGCTACTTCTCTGTTAAAATCGGAGAGAGTTAGTAAATTGGTTAGTGAAGAAATAAAGAAGTCTCTAAGTAAAGTTGGTATAGATGAGGAATACCTGCTTAATAATGCTAAAACAATAGTAGATAACTTAGAATCTAAGGATTCTGATAAATTGCGAGCTTTAGATATGTTAATGCGTATTGCAGGTATGTTTCCGAAAGATACACAAAAAGAGTCTCTTACTGTATTTCAAGGTTTCAGTAATGAGCAATTGGAGCAATTGCGTGATGCTGAAGTAAAGATGATTGCTCATGGTGAAAAAGAAACAGTTTAGCGACATAGATATGGAGATGTTGCCGTTTTTCGAGACAAAACTTCGCAGTTGTGAGGTTTGCGATGAATATCTTACCGATAGAGATAAAATGGTAATATTTGATGATAGCGGTACAGCTACGTTATTTTCTTGTAGGTTTTGTAGTTCTGTTTATAGCGATAGCGATACTTTGGTAATTGTTAATGTTGGTAGTGGAGATATGGCTGGTGAATCTTAAAGTTTATTATCGAAAATCAGATTGGGTTACTACTACTAGTTGTAAAAAACACATTGTAAACTATATATTTAAAAATGCCGAACAAAAAAGCAAAAGAGAGAAAAAGAAAACGTAGAAAACTAAATGAGTATTTAAAGACTCATGGACGTACAAGAAATCAGGTGATGAAGCGTAGGAAGAAAGAAGAAGCTCAAAATAGTTGGTAAATGGAAAAAGAACTAACCAAAGAATTTAATATTGGCAAGTCTCCATCTCAGTTAAAGATTGACGACGAAGTTCTTTATAAGTCATATGGTGATTTGTTGTATTTTGGTAGGGCTTTCTTACCTAAGGATTTTTTAAATAAGAGCTCTTCCCCGCCATTTCACGAAGAAATAGCTAAAAAACTTATTTCATCAAAACCTGGTAGTAGGATATGTAATATATTGCCAAGGGGGTTTGGTAAGTCTATTTTAGCAAAAGCTGCTATAATGCATAAAATGCTATTTAATCCAAAAGATTCTAAACAATTTATAGGTTGGGTAGCTGAAGAGCAGGGTCAGGCTATTGACCATTTGAAATATATTAAGAGTCATTTTGAAATGAATCAAAATATTAAGTATTATTTTGGTGAATTAGCCGGTGATACGGTTGGGAATAGATGGACTGAGAAAGATATTGTAACTGCTAAGGGCGATAGAATTATAGCTAAAGGTACAACGCAAAGGCTGCGTGGTCGTACTGAAATAGATGTTCGTTATACCGGAATCATTTTAGATGATTTTGAGTCCGAATTAAATACCAAAACACCTGAACGTAGACAAGAAATTAAAAAATGGGTAGTATCTACGGTTTATCCTTCGTTGGAAGAATCTCCTGGCAATGAGGGGTGGATTTGGTTGAGTGGCACTATTGTTCACTATGATAGTTTTCTTCAGACTGTTGTGGATGGTAGTAAAGAAGCAGATAGGGATAATAGAGAATATCCGTGGGCTTTGCATTTTTATAGAGCCATAGAAGACGGTAAGGCAATATGGGAAGAACAGTTTTCGATAGATAAGTTAAAGACCAAGAAGCAAGAGTTCATAGAAGCTGGATTGGTTAATAAGTATGCACAGGAGTATATGAATGATGCAAGGGATACAAGTGAAGCGGCGTTTAAAATTGACCGCATACAATACCATACTGCAAGGTTCGAAACAATCGACAAGTTTCCGTATCTTCACATTGGAGATGATTTGGTTCCGGTTAACATTTATCTTGGAGTCGACTTGGCAGCAACAGCAACTTCAACGTCTGACTATCAAGCTATCTTGGTTTTGGCAGTTGATAAGGAAAAAAACAGGTATGTTTTGGAATATTTCCGTGAACGTATTCCCACGTTTGACGTTCCGAAAAAGATTCTTGAGATTGCCAATAAATATAGTCCGGTAAGGCGTGTAACGATAGAAACAGTAGCTTCTCAGGAGATGGCTAGGGATATGACATCAAGATTAGCAGCTAAGGATAGAAGGCTTATGCCTGGTATTTTCAAGGGAGTAAAACCACCTGCAGGTATAAGAAAACAAGATAGACTTGAGACATCTTTAGGGACTATAGTTAATTCAAAGAGACTTCATCTACGAAAAGATATGACTGAGTTGGTTGATGAGTTTTTTGAGCACCCATTCCAAAAAAATGATGATATAATGGATGCTTTGTACTATGCTGATTACTACTCTAAGCCACCTTCTAGTGGTAGAATGGACGCTGAAACCTTTGAAAAACGCTCAAAAAGTAGAGAAAACCGTGGTAGAGTGTATAATTGGATAACCGGAATGAGGATTTAGCGGAACTTTTTTTAAAAAATGAGTATTAACTATTGAAAAGTAAATTTAATTAGGATAAATTAGACCCATGCCGGATTTGGAAAGAGATACTAGAGCTAACGAAAATCTTGAATTATACCGCCGCTGGCGCGATGCGCGCAGTGAGTGGGATACTGAAGCTAGGATAGATTTAGACTTTTATGGTGGTAATCATTTTAGCGCTCAAGAAAGCGATGACCTTGCTGCTGTTAATCAAGCTGGCGTCCCCATGGATAGGATTGGACCTGCTGTAGAAAAGCTAAAAAGCGTTATTACAGCTAGACCTCCTGCTTTCACAATAATACCGAGAGAAGACTCAGATACTCAATTATCAAGCGTATGGCGTACAGTTCTTGGGTATTGTTGGGAAATATCTAATGGGGATATGCATCTTAAACAAGCTATACATGATTATTCCGTGGCAGGTCTTGGGTATCTTTATGCATATGTTGATGGCGAATCTGATTTTGGTAGAGGCGATGTTAAGTTTACTAGTGTGAATCCATTTCGTGTTTATGTTCCGCCTACTTCGCGGGACCGCTTTTTTGATGATGCTGATAGCATTATACTTTCTACTATTCTCACTAAAGAACAAGTTACTCGTCTCTACCCTGAATTAGGTGATAGAGTGAATCCAGAAACTGGGGAGTTAGAAGAGGGTATATTAAAATCTATTGAGGTTTGGAATAACGAGGAAGATTATCCTGCTGCAAATAATAAGCAAAGTATAAAATATACAACACCTGCAGATGCAAATGATTTAGCTTATGGTGATGTAGATAAGTATCAGATACTCGAAAGGTTTTTTAAGACTAAGGTTCCTTTCTATAGAATAGTTGATAGTAGAAACGGCGAAGAGCAGATTCTTAGCGATGTAGAATTTCAAGAGTTCTTATCTGCTAACCCTGATGTATTTGAGAGAGGATTAGTTGAATATCAAGAGGTGCTTCAAAATCGTATTGGGGTAATTGCTAGTATAGGGCAGGTGGTTTTGTATGAATCTATTATGAATATAGATATCTATCCTATTATTCCTATCCCAAATATTTATACAGGTACTCCATATCCAAGGTCTGATGTTGCTAGGGCTAGACCAATGCAGAGGCTTTTAAATAAACTTTGGTCTTTAGCATTGTCTCATGCTCAAGCTTCCGCAGGATTAAAACTATTAGTTCCGCTTGGCAGTGTTGAAGATTTAAGCCAGTTAGAGATGGATTGGGCTAATCCTAACGCTGTAATAGAAGTAGATAGTTCTCAAGGTGAGCCTCATTATCCTGCTCCTACGCCACTAGCTTCTGAGTTTTATAGATTAATTCAAAGTGCTGAGTTTTATATAGATTTTACTTTCGGATTACCGGAGTTAATGCACGGATTTGCAGATAAAGCACCTGAAACAGTTAGGGGAACTGAAAAAATGGTATCTTTAGGTCAAGAAAGACCTAAATCAAAGTTAAGAGATATAGAATTTGCTATTACTAGATTAGGTAAAGTAATGTATGGGCTTTCAAAGAGCCATTATAGTTATAATAAAATTTTTAGATTGGCGGGAGCCAATAATAACCAGACAGAGGTTATGGTAAATGTTTACGATGATATCACAGGAGCTATTATAGATATAGCTAAAGAAAAGTATAATATTGGACAACATGATATTAGTATACAGCCTGGTTCTACATTGCCTACTAGTAAGTGGGCTGAATATGGCGTTTATCTTGAAGCATTTCAGTTAGGTATTATAGATAAAACTGAAGTTTTAAAGAAAAACCCTGAAATATTCGATAAGGAGGGTGTTATAAAACGTATGAGCGAAATATCTCAATTGAGAGGTATGGTAGAACAATTAAATGGGCAAGTAAAAGACTTGCAGGGTGACCTGCAAACGGCAAGAAGGGAGTCCGTATCTGACAGAAAACGAGTTGAGGTTGAAAAGTTTAAATCTAAACTTGCAGGTGTAGAGTCGGACGCTAAAGCAAATAGTAAAGTAGAAGCCGGAAGGCTTCAAAATGCGGTGAAGTTAGCTGCTGAGCAATCTCGTGGATTATTCAAAAGCATAGAAGAAACAGGTTCTCCTGAATAGCACGCTAGACATCGCGGAAGGAAAGTAAAATGGACAATAACAATGCTGAAGCACAATCTATGGAATATGTCGAAGACTATTCTGATAGTAGCGGTGTGGATGTTGACTATTCCGAAACTGATACAACTAACTACGAAACTGATGCATATCAAAATGAAAGTCAAGGATTTGAAGATGTGCCTCAGGGTAATGTTGAGAGTACCGCTTCTCATATAGATTGGGAAGGTGAAGCTAAGAAGTTTCAGTCTATGTATGATAAGACTGTTTCTGATAAGCAAAGGATGGAAGAAGCTATGCTAAAAATGGCGGAGCGAAGTCTCTCAAACAATAACCAAAATAGTAGTGTCGGACGCAATAGTAACGAATCATCGCTTCCTGAGGAAGAGTTTAATCCTTGGGATGCCTATTACAAGCCAGAATCTCCTTCGTACAAACATCGTATGAATCAGGAGCGTGGCGTTGTTCAACAAGCTGTTAGTGAGCAAATGAATAGTATTAATGAACAGATGCTTGTTAATAATACTGTTAATGAATTAAGAAATGTGTACAGAATGCCTGAAGGTGAGATAGTCGATTTCATGCAGTTCGCAACTAAACCGGCAGAGAGTCTTTCATTAGATACTCTTGTTAATGTTTGGCGTGAACAGTCAGGTAAGCGTACGCGAGTCACTGATTCTATTAGAGCAGTAAAGAATGCTAAAGAACAACCACGTACCGCAGGTGTTTTACAAGGAGGTAAGGAGAGTGCTCCTAAGTCAGAAAAAGATAAGATGTGGGGTAATATCTTATCAGCTGATAGAAGCACAACTTTGTAAAAATAATCTAACTAAGGAGATTAGTTATGGCAATTAATCAAGGACAATTGCAATATGCTGACCCTGGAACAGCTACTGTTGACTCTGCGAGTCTAAGTACACGTAGGTTATACGACTTTAGTGATAGAGTCGCTGACCTAGCTCCGGATGAGTCACCATTTTTTGTATATTTGTCAAAAGTAGCAAAAGTGCCGACTAGTGACCCTCAATTTAGATTCCTAGAAGATAGAACAAAGGTATCTTGGAGTGATAGAAGTTTCTTATTGAAAGCAAGTCATTCTATACCTGCTGCTGGTAGCACGCTTACATATACGGTTGATACATCGGGCGGTGCAAGTGTTGATTGGCTAGTTAAGGGTATGGTTTTTGCTGTTGATTATAAAGAATCAAACGCACCTGAGACTATTATTGTTCGCGTTGAAAGCAGTCCTGTTGATAATGGAAGTGATACCTCTTTTACTGGTAGAACTATTTCTGCTATTGATGGAGCTGAAACTGGCGCTGATAATGCGATATGTCAGGTTGTAGGTACTTCATTTGCTGAAGGTACTGGCTCACCTGATGTTTGGTCAGAAGAAATTGATAATGACTACGGTTATACTCAAATCTTCAAAACAGCGGCAGAAATGAGCAATACAGCTCGTGCTACGGTTTATCGTGGTTATGCTGATGAATGGGCGCGCATTTGGAATCTAAAGCTGAGAGAGCATAAGGTTGACATAGAACGGGCAATGCTGTTTGGACAGCGTGCAAGTCAAAGCGGTATTTTATATACCGAAGGTATAGTTGGACACGTAGTAAAGAATGGAACAGCTGTTGTTGATGATAGTGCTCTATCATATAGCTCAGGTGCACCATATTTTCGTAGTGCAGCTACATCAGAAATGACGTATGACCGCTTACTATCTGACTTTGAAGTTGTTTTTGACCCTGCAAGGGGCGGAGCAAAATCGAAGCTTGGACTAGCAGGACTGTCCGTAATTACGTTCTTTAACAAATTGGCAGGTTTTCATGCTGGTAATCTTGGTCTTAATGCCACTGGTACAGATGCTTATTATATTGATATGCAAAATATCAAGGGAGCGTTTGGACATGCATTAATGAGAGTGGATACAGTTAATGGAAGTATGTCTATGGTTAAAGAACCTATGTTTCGAGGTTTCTCTAAAGGGTATTTAGCTTTGGTCGACTTAGACCATGTTGCTTATCGCCCATTAGTAGGAAATGGCGTTAATCGTGATACACATGTTATCACCAACGTACAGGATGGTGACGAGGATTTACGGAAAGATATGATTCTTACAGAAGCAGGTCTTGAAGTAACGCTTCCAGAAACACACATGCTGTATAACTTGGAGTAGAAAATGAGAAGTGCGTATCTTGAAGAAAATAGTGGACAAACTGACGGATTTCTGAGAAAAGTTGAAGAAATAAAAGTTGCTAGAACATTAGCTCAAGCTGATTCTGGCAAAGTTTTTATGCTTTCCTCAGCCGCTGGAGCTTTTTCAATTACATTACCCACAGCATCTAATGGTATTGATGGTATGGAATATGAGTTTTGTGTAGAAGAAGAAACTCCAACTGCAGCGATTACACTCGCAGCAGGTAGTGCTATTATCAGTCTTGTCATGAAAGATGCTGGCGGAAATGCTTCTAACTCAACCGTGGGAACTCAAGTATCTAATATCGTTATTGGGACAAGTGCTCAAAAAGGAGATTGGATAAAGATGGTTTATTACAGCGGTGAGTGGAATGCAATCTGTCTATCTGGAATTGATGATGCTGTCACCACTTCATAATCTGAATAAATAAGGGTTAACAGTTTTAGAGAACTGTGGGGTATGTCGATAAAGGATATACCCCGAATCTCTAGAAGATTTTTAACAATAAATAAGTTTACTTATGAGCGATAAGCTTTTATAGTAGGAGGTAAATATGGCACGTGGAATAAAGTCTGTAAATAATTATACGGCAGCAGAAGCTAATAATCTTCAGTTAGGGCAAGCTGGTGCTGTTATAATAGATGGTACTGATGCAGTATCAGGACCATTTGTAGCAATAACAGGCTTAGAAGCATCTGTAGTAGATACGTCAGAATGTGATGTTACATGGTTATCTGGTACAATACCAGCAACCTTTAAAATACCGGCAGGTGCAACTATATATGGAGACTTTACTTCAATAGAGTTGGATAGTGGTTCTGTGATTGCTTATTATGGATAATAATTGCGTTAATTGCTCGAGTCCTAATCCTGAGCATTGGTTTTATTGCAGAGCATGTGGTAAAAAATCATCAATGTCTAAGTTTACTACTAATCTATATATGATGAGTGAAGTAGGTAAGAGAACAGACGTAGAATTTTCTCATGTTAGTATGGAAGATAGTATAAAAGAAATTAAACAAGATAGAACTGAACGCAATCAAAAGTTTTGGAAAGATAAACTAAAGGAGTATAGACATGCCTAAAGTTGGTAAAAAACATTTTGCATATACCAAGGCTGGTAAAAAGAAAGCCAAGGCTTATGCCAAGAAAAAAGGTAAGAAAGTCTCTTCTGCTAATAAGAAGAAAAATTCTAGGAAAAGATAATGGCTGGAAAATTAAAAGTTAAAATACAAGAAGATATTATACTCGACAATCAAGATTATGGTTCTAAAAGAACATTAGAAATATCTAGCATTGATGAAATATCTAAAAGAATAGTTACATGTGCTGCCAGTCAGACGACTACAGTTGCCGTTTTTAATTCTAATGCGTATGGGGCGGCCGGCGCTGTTGATATAGAAGACTCGAAGTATATTAGGGTTACTAATTTAGATAGTTCAAATGCTGTTGAATTAGCAGTTGTTGGGGCAGCTACTTTATATCAAGTAACATTAGCAGCAGGGCAAAGCCATGTTCTTGGTAGCGCTGATGGGCTTATGTTAGCCGAGGCTGATACAAGTCCAAGTTTTGGTACTATGGCAGACATATCAAGTTTGCAAGTAAACCCAGGCTCTAATGCCGTTAGCGTTGAAGTCTTTATAGCGAGCGCATAATGGCTACTTTTGAAGCACAGGTAGAAGGTTTAACAAGTCTTTCAATAGATGGAAGTAGTGCTCCTACGCAAACTGAATTAACTCAGTTTCTCACGGATGGCGCTAAAGAGATTATTAACAATTTGCCAGGTCATTTATTACCCTTATGTGCGTCTTCTAATACATTTACATCTGGTAGTGCTGAAACATTAGTTACTGGAAAAATATTAAATGTATTTAGAAATGATGGCGATATAAATCAACCATGTAGGAAAATACCAGTTTTTCAAAAAGGTAGAGTATCAGACCCAGAAGATATGGCATATGCTACCATAACAGACCCTGTATTTTTTATAGACAACAATACTTTAGATGTTCTTCCTGCTGGTGGTTCTTGTTCGTATTCTGCGGTTGCATATCCGTCAGTAGCTTATGGTGCTAGCTCTATTGCGGCTTTCCCTGATGAAGCAGAATATCTTGTTGTGTTGCATGGTGCTATAAAATCGTTACAAAATGCTATGGCTGCAAAGGCTGGTAATTCAGACATTACTACAGCATTGTCAGCTATGAAAGCTGCAATAGAAGCGGCTGAGGCTGCGCTTGATACAATGGAGGCAGGTTCTAGTTCTGTGTTTGGTGATTCGGATACTTTTGAAACTTCAAGTTCTCAACTTACACGAGTCAAAGCTGCTATTGATAATGCTGAAGATGTTATAAATAGTAATCAACCAAGTGCGACGACTGATGCTTATGGTGCACAATCTAATGAAGATATCGAGCTGGTTACGTCTGCTTTAAATATTGCTCAGACAGAACTCTCTAGGGCTAAAGTGCATTTATCCGAATGGACTGCTATTGGCGATATGAGAGTAAGGGAAATTAATGCTTCTTTATCTGAGGCTCAGGCATATGGAAATGAAATTCAAGCTCGATTTTCTATTATAACAACAGAATATATTTGGATGGAAAAACAACAAGCAAAATTACAAGCTGACTACGATAAAGGTATAATGATGCTATCTGGAAGGAGCTCAGCGTAATGGCTGTACACAGCATAACAGTTAAGCAGATAATTTCAAGGGTGCGCCAGGTTTTTCCAGATGCTCCTGAGTCTTATATAATGAATCTCATTAACGATGCTCTAGTAGAGGTTGGTATGTATAATACTA